>Ga0207752_1000041_pt1 | contig 53387 bp, 33 predicted proteins | sample Pon2CUnioCityCA_6_FD_187272 | JGI IMG/M metagenome (GOLD analysis project Ga0207752, IMG submission 187272) | Marine sediment microbial community from Union City, CA, USA - Pond 2C Sediment 2 (SPAdes) | ecosystem: Environmental > Aquatic > Marine > Intertidal zone > Salt pond sediment ... | reverse complement strand
AGGCCGTCTTGACCACGGCCGGCGCCGTCCAGGTCACCTGCGGCGGTGTGGTGTCGACGGTGAAGGACTTCGTCATCTCGGCGCTCTTGTGGGCGCACGCGTCGAGGGAGCGGGTCAGCAGCGTGAGCGACGTGCCGCTCGGGACGGTCAGTGGCGCCGACCAGACCTGCGTGCCGCCGGCCGTCTGCCAGGTGGCGCCGGCGTCGGTCGAGACCTCGACACGGGCCACGCCTGAGCCAGCGGTGCCGTCGTCGACTGTACCCGTGAACGTGTGCTCCCCGGCCGCGATGGCCGAACCGGGCAGGGCGTCGATCGCCACCGTCGGCGGCTCGCCGTCGACGGTGTGGACGATCACCGCCGTGCCGTTGCTCGCGCCCGTCAGCGGGACCGCGCCCGCCGACAGGGTGATGGTGCTGCTCACCTCCGTTATGCCGCTCAGGCTGGCGTCCAGCCGGGCGGTGACGACAATCTCGGCCGTCTCACCGGCATTGAGCGTCGGCACGCTCAGCGTCCAGCTGGCGTCGCCCACTGCGTCGGTTGCCCGCGTGGCGCCCTCCACGGTCTGGTAGCCCAGGCTGCTGCTCCCCGTCAGCGTCAGGCTCAGGTTGGAGATGGCGGTCGGCTCCGGGTTCTCGAGCACGATGTCGTACCGCAGCGTGCTGTCCGGACACCAGACGGCGCCGCCGGCGCCCGCGCTGCTCACGTCCATAAAGACCGTGCGCGCCTGTGGCTGCTCATCGTTCATCTGGGTGACGTCCGGCGTGTCCCAGGTATAGGCGACGGTTGGATCCTGGCCGAGCAGGTTGGTGTTGGGGAAGACGGCCCATGGCTGCCCCTGGTCCTCGGACGCAGCGAGCCGCACGAGGCTGGTCGACGCTGTCAGCAGCACCTGAGTCTGCTGAACCTCGCGCGGCAGCGCCAGGGCGACCAGCTGGACTGGCTGGCCCGCGGCGAGGGCACGGGCGATGCGCGCCTCGCTGTCGCCGGTCGAGCCGTGGCCGAAGTTCAGCTCCGTCGGGAGGCCCCAACTGCTGCCGTTCCAGGTGTAGAGGCTGCCGTCGTCGGGTTCAGGCCCGTCGATCAGCACGGCCAGGTCGGCGGCGATGGGCAGTGTCTGCCCGCCGCCGACCGACTGTGTGCTGCCGCCGGAGGCCACGTCGAGGTAGGCCCACATCGCCCCGTCGAGGGTCCACCAGGCGCCGGACCAGCCGAGGTAGATCGCCTCGCCGTCCCAGGTGGCGTAGAGCTGCTGCGTCTGGAGCCCCTGGGCGTCGGTGCCGAGGAGGTCGCCGGCCTGCCACTCATCGTGATCCAGGTCGATGACCCCGTCGAGCACGATCGACTGGCGCCGGGCGCTGAAGGTGGCGTTCGTCATATCGCGCACGTGCCACGGCCCGTAGTGGTGGAGCGCCTGGTTGCCCGCGCCGTCCTGGGTCATCAGGTGGACGTACCAGTCGCCGACCGCGTCGAGGCTGGCCGTCATGCTCGTGGTGCTCTCCAGTCCAGTGGGTACCGTCTCCGCCGTCTGGTCGACGGCCACGAGGACGTCTGCCGTGCCGGAGCCGTCCAGCGGGGCGCTCCAATCGATGGAGAGGGTCGTCCCCTTCTCCACGTGCTGCCCCTCCGGCTGGCTGAAGGCGACGGGATCGAGGTCCGTGGGCGGCATGCTGTCCGCCGTGACCGGCCGCTCGACGACGGTGGCGTTGCCCGCCGCGTCGACGGCGCGCACCTGCGCCGGGTAACCCACGGCGTCCTGGTAGATCCCCAGGTCCCAATCGAGGCTCCAGCTGCCGTCGCTCAGGGTCGCCGGTCGCCAGGTGTAGCCGCCGTCGGCGGAGATGTCGACCTGCGCCACGCCGCTGCCTCCGTCCGTCGCGGTGCCGGCGAAGGAGACCGTCTCGGTGACCGTCGTGCCGGCCGCGGGTGTGGTGATCTCGAGCGTCGGGGCGGTGGTGTCGAGTGTCAGCGTGATGGTGGTCGCCTGGGCCGCTGTGCCGTTCAGGCTGGGCGTGATGGTGACGGTGTTCTCCCCGTCGCCCGTTGGGAGGGTGATGTCCGCCGACCAGGCGCTGAACTGCTGCCCGGGCGCGTTGAGCGTGGCCTGCGCGGTGGTGCCGTCGATGTCGAGCGCCACGGCCCCCGTGCCGGCCGCCGTGAAGCGGACGTAGCCGCGGAGGGTGACCGCCGTGTCGTTCACGGCGCCGTTGGCGCCGGGTTCGGAGACGGTGGCCACCGACGTGCTGGCGGCGACTGCGACGCTGGCGCTGGCCTGCGCCTGGTTGCCGGCCTCATCGTCGGCCGTCGCCGTGACCGTATACGTGCCCGTCGTCGGCAGCGGGATCCAGGCCCGCCCGTCCTCGGCGGAGTAGGTGGCGGTCGTCCCGCCCGGCTGCGTCACGCGGAAGGTGACTTCTTCCACGTCGTTGCGGGTCCCCGTGCCGGTGCTGACCGTGCCCGCCACGTCGGCCGCGGCAAGAACCGCGGCGGCGTCCGTGGTGGCCGGCAGCGCTGGCGTGGACCAGCTCACGGTGGGCGCCGTCTCGTCGACGACGAAGGCGCCCTCGTACCAATCGTTCTCGTCGTCCTCGGTGTTGCCGGCGACGTCCGTGGCCCGGCTGTAGACCCGGTAGAGACCGGCGGTGCCCTCGGTCACGTCCTGAGACCACGTGTACAGCGGCTGGCCACTGGTCCCCGGTGTCAGCGTCTGCCACGCTGTCGGGAGGGTGGCCGTCACCGGTTGGCTTCCGTCGCTCACCGGGATGACGCCCAGCTCCACCTGCGCCACGCCCGTATTGCCGACCACGGTGGCGGACACCTCCGGCCCGAGCGCTACGGTCAGCGGGCAGGCGATCAGCTCCTTGTACCCCAGGTCCGCCCGCAGCCCGCCGGCCAGAGGCACCTCGGCCCCGGGGTCCGCCGCGTCGATGGCGGGCGAGCTCGCGCTCGGCACGTAATAGCTGCCGCCGGTCGCGAAGGCCGGGTCGGCCTCGACGGTGCCTTCGCCGACCGTCACGCCGGAGACGTTTGTCGTGTTGTCCAGCAGGTTGTAGCGGTTCCAGATCAACCCGCCGGAGGTCGCCTCCAGCCCGGTGTCGTTGGCGTCCAGGACGTTGTTCCGGACGTCGGCCCAGGTGCCCGACCCCGCGACAGCCACGCCGGCGCCGCCGTTGTCCACGATGGTGTTGAAGAGCACCTCGGCGGAGGACTGCGCCGCCAGGCTGACGGCGTCCCCGGCGTTGGCGCGGATGACGTTCCGCAGGAGGGTGATGCTGCTGGACGCGCCCTGCAGCTCGACGCCCGCCCCGCCGGCGCTGGCGTTCTGGACTGTGAAGCCGGAGAGCTCGCCGTCGATCACGCCGTCGAAGGTGACCGTGCTGCCGCCGTTTGCGGCGTCGATGGCCGTGCGCTCCGGGCCGGAGCCGACCAGGCGGACGTGGCTGGGCACACTGAGCGTCTCGGTGTACGTGCCGTCGGCGACGGCCACGCTGTAGCCGCCCTCGGGCAGCGCGCCCTGGAGGTCGTAGAGCGTGTCGGCCGCCGCGTCCAGCGCCGGCTGGATCTCGCTGAAGGCGTCGATACCCCAGCTCAGCCCGTCGTTCAGGCCGGTCTCCGAGTAGGCCTTGCTGACGTAGAAGCCGGCGGCGCTGAGCTCGGCGTAGCCGATGTCGATCCGCTCGCCGCCGCCGGGCACCGTCGGGTCGTTGGGTGAGCCGGCGTCGATGAGGGGCGAGCCCTCCCGCAGGCGCAGGTCGTTCCCCGCCAGGTCGCGGAAGCGCGGATCCACGAAGAGGCTGCCGAGGCTCAGATCCGGCTGCTCCCCCACCCGGACGATGTCGGAGCCGTTGGACCAGAAATCGTTATAGGTGTTGGAGAGGCTCGAGGGGCTCTCGTATTGCAGCCCGACGCCGCTGCTATAGGCGAAGATCGTGTTGCGCACGTTGACGGGGTTTCCGGAGCCGGTCACCAGGCCATCCGTGTTGCGCACGATGGTGTTGTTGACCACCTCGACCTCGGAGCCCTCGCGCAGTGTCACGCCATCGTCCAGGTCGCGGATGATGGTGCGCATGAGCTTGAGCCCCCTGGTCCCGCCCTCGGCCAGGAAGCCGTCCCAGGTGCTGCCGCCGGCCAGGGTCACCCGGGCCAGGGAGGCGCGTGCCGGGCCCTCCGCCGTGACCAGCGTCGCCGCCGTGCCCGCCGGCGGCTGAAAGATGGTCGTCTCGGCGCCGGAACCAATGACGTCGACGCCGGAGACGAGGTAGAAGGTCTGCGGGTAGCGCCCCGGATGGACCAGGACGCGCGCCGCGCCGGAGGCCACGGCCTCGCGCACGGTGGCGAAGGCGTCGACGCCCCAGGTCAGGCTGCCCTCCGTGCATTCCGCACAGGCCGCCTGCGACGGGTAGACGTGGGCCGCGGCCTTGTAGTGGTGGTAGCCCTTAGTCAGGAGCGAGTCGGCGGTCTGTCGGTAGACGTCATCCTCCGGCGCCAGGAAGGCCGCCTGCTGCCAGGTCATCGAGGACCTCCACCAGGGGATCGGGGCCGACCAGGTATCCCAGGCCATGCCGCTCGGGCCGACCCAGTCGTTCTGGCCCGAGATAGACATCATGAAGCGGTAGGTGTCCGCCGACCGCCACGTGGTGCCGGTGGCGGTCTCGGGGATCGCAAAGACGTTCCCCTCGGCGTGGATGCGCACCTCGGTGCCGAAGGGGCCGTAGCGGAAGATGTTGGTGGTGACGCCGCTGTTCGGCGTGGCGTAGGCGTAGACGTAGTCCCCGACGGTCGCCATGGCCGTCGGCTCGGACGTGGTGAAGCCCGCGGGCGGTGCAGCGGGGAGCCACTTGACCGACATCTGGTAGTCGTAGTCGTAGCGGGAGAAACCGTACGTCGATGGGGCAAGCGCGTAGGCCTGCCCGTCGTCGCCCCGGGTGACGGAGACGAGATTGACGGCATCGTAGTGACCGATCACGTCATTGGGGATGAAGCTGAACCCCGGCGCCCATTGCTCGGTCGTCAGATCGTAGATGTGGACCTGGTAGAAGGTGACGTCGCTGGGGGTGTTTATCCATCCACCCAGGCCATATAGATAGGAGCCGGTGCGCACCATCTTTCGTAACTGGTGGTGACTGGTGCTCGGCTGCGGCAATTGCTGCCAGGTCGTGGAGCCGGCAGGTAGCTTGTAGACGCGGGCGAGCTGCTGACCGGTGTCGAGCACATCATTCCACGCGGCGAAGAGCGCGCCGGTTTCATCGGCCGCGATGATGGGTGTGTCCGTCACGTCCTCGGCCGCCGGGTAGCGCAGGTGCTCCCAGGTGCCGTTGGTGAGGTTGCGCCGGAAGAGGCCCGCGGTCGCCCAGCCGCCGACGCCGCCCGCGGTCCCCTCGCCGCGGACGAGGAGCATCTGCCCGTCGCCCGTCGGCACGATGTCGCGGACCGGGGTCGTCTCGCTGCCGAAGGATTCGAAGGTCGTCTCGCCGGACGGCAGGCGGTAGAGTCCGGCGCCACCGGCACTGGGGAGCATGCTGGCGTAGACGTCGCCCCCGACGACGGCGACGGCGCTCCCCGGGCCGCTCACGCCGCTCACGGTCGACCAGCTCCCCGTGCACCCATAGGCGTCGCAGCTTCCGTTCCATTGATAGACACCGGCCGAGGCCGGGTCCTCGCTGACCACGTAGACTCGGTTGGTTGCAGCATCATATGCGACGTCGGAAAGCGCCGACAGGAGCGGGAACCCGCCGTCCATCGGATGACACGCAACGCCGAGTCCATAGTCGAAGTAGGTGACGTTGTAGTACGAGTACCAGTTACCCATAGTGGGGTCGTCGAAGTCGCCAACCACGTAGGCGCTGCCCGACGTGAAGTTGCCGCCGGCCCATGCGATGCTGCGGGCCGCACCGTCCAGTCCCATGCCAGCAGAGTGCTGCCAGTATGGGGGACTGGCAGCCGAATGGTAGGCGACGAAGCTATGGTAGCTCTCGTACTGCGCTTCATGCCAACCGTGATGGAAGTCACCGCCCATGAGCACCACGTCGTCGTTCGTATGCGTCAGGGCGTAGACGGGGCCGTTGAGGCCGTCGATGCCGCCGAGCTGTGGCAGGGCGTGCCAGGCGCTGCCGTCCCAGCGCGCGATGTTCGAGACCGCCGTGGTCGCCGACGCGGTGACCGCCTCGCTGAAGCTCCCGCCCACGTAGAGGTCGCCGTTGGAGACGATGGTCAGGGCGTGGACGGGGCCGTTCAGGCCGTTCGTCAGGTTGTTCTCTCCCAGCATGTGCCACGTTCCGTCCTCGCTGTCCCAGCGGGCGATGTTCTTGGCTGGCGTGCCCTTGACCTGGTTGAAGCTGCCGCCGACGTAGACGTCGCCGTCGGCCGCCATCGCCGTGGCGCTGATCACACCGCCGCTGAGGCCCAGATCGGGCGTCCGCATCAGGGGGTGCATCTGGAAGAAGTAGTCCTTGCCGGCGGCGATGACGCTCTGGCCGTCACTGGGGGGCATCACGTGGGGCACCTGGAAGGTGCTCGTCCACGTGCCCACCGTGCCGTCCGCGCCCACCGACGCCGCGTAGACGGTACGGTCCGTGCCGCCGGGCATGGCGTAGAGGGTGCTCCCCGCGCTCGCCAGGCCACCGTTCATGGCCAACGTGTCTGTCAGGCCCCGGTCCTCGTCCCAGTTGTGGACGTCGGGGTTGGTCCCCGATTGCTTCAGGATCGGGTTGACGCCGTCGCCCATCATGGTGCTGTTGGTCACGTTGAGCACGGCGCTCTCGTCCATGTCGACCGCGTTGTCCACGGAATGGACCACCAGGCGGTCGACGGTCGTCGCGTCGTCCCCGTCGAGGGGGAGCTCGCCGGCGTCGCTCGCCAGGACGACGCCCCGCGGGGCGTTGCGGATCGTCATGTTGGCGATGCGCACGCCGTCCGCGGCGATGGTGATGGCGTCGGCCCCGTCGCCGTCGACGAAGACGGCGTCGGGGTCGACACCCTGCACCGTCAGCCCGTCGTACGCGGAGCCGGCCGGGATGCTGAAGGGGGCGTAGACGCCGGGGTAGACGGTGATGGTATCCCCGCCGCCGTCGGACACGTCCACCGCCTCCTGGATGGTGTTGTAGCAGGGGGCCTTGCCACAGAAATGGTCGACCGCATCGTCATCTACCCAGCGCATGTCGAAGCCGGACGACTGGACCCAGTCCAGGGCGGTCAGTCTGTCGGCGCCGAGCCGGCCTGCGCTCAGCAGGCTCACAGGCTCCATCTCCTCGTCCTCGATGGCGCCGAAATCGGCGGCCGAGGAGGCGCCCAGGGGCAGCGCCTGCGGGGAGACGAAACCGGAGGAAAAGTCGGGCGCGTCGAAGCCCCGGGCCTCGGCCGCCGCCCGGGTCGGGATCAGCAGCAGGTCGGCCGAGCCGTCCGAGTTCAGGTCCGCCCCGGCCGCGTAGGGCGCGTTGGCCGCGCCACCCACGCCGCCGATCGTCGCGAAGGTCGCGAGCGGGTCGCCACTGGGCTCACCGACCAGCGAGGCGGTGCCGTCGGCCTGTGTGAGCAGGATATCGGGCCGCCCATCGCCGTCGACGTCGCCGGGCGCGGCGAAGAAGCCGTCGTAGCCCGTGAAGGTGTGCGTCGTCGAGCCGCCGCCGTAGACCAGGACGCGGTCCGTCCCGTCGGCGTAGAGCCAGTCGGCCCGCTCGTCCCCGTTCACGTCGCCGAGGGCGGCCACGCGCGGGGCCGTGTCGGACGTGGTGAAGGTGGTGGGGGTCACCACCCCGCGGAGCGTGATCTGCCCGCCGGCCATGGTCACCCACTCGTCGAGCTGGTCGTTGTCGACGTCGCCGACGCCGAGGGCGCCGGTGACGGAGGTCCAGCTACTGGCAGCCTCGGCGGCCACGTCCAGCGTCTCAGGCCAGGGGTTGCCCCGGCCCAGCAGGAGGTAGGCGGTGCCCCCGGCGCGGACGAGGAGGTCGCCCCGTCCGTCGCCGTCCGTGTCGCCGGCGGCGGCGAGACCCTCGATCGTCGCCGGAGCCTCGAGCATCGTCCGGTAGCCGGACTGCCCGCCGTCGAGCGTCACCTCGCCCACGGGCCCCCGTCTACCGAGGATCAGGAAGGCCCGGTTGGAGGCGCGCTCCCCAATGAGGAGGTCGTGCATCGCGTCGCCGTTCACGTCGCCGCCGGCGGCCAGGTAGCTGCCGAGCCGGGCGCCGGGGGCGCCGGTGAAGCGCGTGACGCTGTCCCCGAGCATCTCCAGGTCCGGCGGGACCGTCCATCCACCCGCCCGGCCGTAGAGCACGGCCACCTGGCCCGCACCGCCCGCGGGCCCGGGCAGGCCGACGGCCAGGTCGGAGAGCCGGTCGGCGTTGAAATCGCCGATCCAGGCGGCGAGTACGCCGCCGTCGTTGTCGTGGATCGTCGAGAGGCCGAGCCAGATCGCCCCGTCGTTGAAGACGTCCATGCCGGTGCGGAGGTTCGCCGGGGACGCGGGCAGGGGCAGGTGTCCGCCCTCGTCGGCCACGCCGGTGAGGGTAAAGGTCTCGTTCGCCCGCACCGCGGGAGGTACGTCGCGCTCGGCGCCGCTGTTGACGATGCTGGAGGGCGCCACCCGGTCGACCGTGATCTCGGCGGTGTCGGTCGTGAACGGGTTGCCGCTGCTGTCGACAGCGAGGGCGCGCACCTCGTGCTTCCCCTGCGCGCCGGTGCCGAGGATCCAGTCGTAGGACCATGCCGAGTCGTCGAAGGACACGGTGCGCCACGGCTGGCCGTCGATGGAGACCCGCACCCAGCGGACGCCGGAGCGGTCGTCGGACGCCGTCCCGTACAGGCGGACCCCGCTTTCGCTCCTCTCCCAGGACAGGGTGGCCTGGGGCGGGACGTTGTCGACCGTGACGTTCACGGCCGCGGAGGTGGCGGTGTGGCTCATCGCGTCGGTGGCGCGGACGTGGAGCGTGTACTCGCCGTCGCCGGGCCAGCTCCAGGTGTGGGCCCAGGGGCCCTGGGCGACGGGGAGGGGCTGGAAGTCGGGATCGTTCCCCTGCGGCACGATGCTCAGGGTCCGCGTCACGATCCAGGTGGTCGGATCCGTCGTCGAGCCGCCGACCACGTAGCTGCTGCCGCGGAGGTAGCTGTCATTGAGCGGGGCGATAATGGAGACCACCGGGTCGTCCCCGTCCACGGTGAACTGGACCGGCTTGTGCATCTGGATGCCGCCGTAGAGGAGCTCGACGGCGATCTCGCCCTTGGCCGACGCCGTCTCCGGCTTGACGCGCGCCGTGACGTGGATGGAGACGGCCTCGTAGAGCTGCAGCGGGTTGTCCTCGGTGAAGGGCCAGCTTAGGACGTGTCCGTCCTCCACCGCGGTGACCGTGGCGGCCATCGTCCGGTCGCCCGTCATCGTGCCGCCGGTGATATTCTCGAAGCATCCCGGCAGCGTGAGGGAGAGGGTGGTGGTCACCGGCGCGTAGGCGATGTTCGCCATCTCGATGTCCAGGGAGACCTCGGTGTCCGGCAGCCAGTAGCTGCCCGGGCGGGCATCGAGGATCAAGTCGGAGTCGGGAGCGGCACTCAGCCTGAGCCCGGGCACGAGGGCGTTCAACGCCTGCGGGCTGACGCCGTTCTTCCTCTCCTCCCAGGCGTTGAGCCCGTCGCCGTCGTCGTCCCGGTGTAGGGGGTCGGAGGAGACCCAGGCATTCAGGGTCTCCTCGGCGCTCAGGCCCGTCCCACCCTCCGTCGACAGGAGGTTCATCTCCCCGTTGTTCGTCGGCAGCGTCGTCATCTGCCAGCCGCCGACCAGCACGCCGTTCTCCACGTGGCGCAGCTCCTCGCCGTCGGTCAGCCCGTCGCCGTCCGAGTCCGCCAGGTCGATGCGCGAGCCGATGCGGCGCTCCAGGGCGTCGTTCAGCCCATCGTCGTCGCTATCGTCGTCCAGCGGGTCGCAGCCGCGCTCGGATCCCGTCTCCCACTCGTAGCCGTCGGACAGCCCGTCGTCGTCGCTGTCCCAGTCGTCGGGGTCGGTGCCCACGACCGCCTCCTGCTCGTTGGTCAGGCCGTCACCATCGCGGTCGGGGTTGCCCAGCTCCGTCCAGGTCCACAGGTCGGTCAACGTGGCGGGCAGGACGTCCAGATGGAGCGTCTGGATCTCCGGCTCCTCGGGCAGCGTCCCGGTGCTGGCGTGGGTGTTCACGCGGACGCTGCCGTAGAACATATACTCGGCCCACAACGTTTTGTAGAGAAGCGTGGCCATGAACGACGCCTTGCCGTTCACGCTCGGCTCCAGGACGTAGCCCAGGCCCGCCGTGTTCTCGCAGTGGATCGTCTGGGTCACCACCCAGCAGTTCTGGAGCTGGCCCGTGGCCTGCGCTCCAAACGTGCTGGTCGGCCAGTTCACCAGCGCCGACTTGATGTAGCTGTCGGCCAGATCCTTGCTCTCTCCCTTGTCCTCCTTCTTGATCACGCCGCCGCCGGGCAGGCTGAGGTGGAAGACGTTGCCCTCGATCAGGCCCATATCCGGGTCCGCCAGCCCGCTGGAGAAAGAGCCAAACTGGGCGTCTGTGAGGCTGGTGACCGCATATGCCGAGTACCACATCTCCAGCAGGATGCGGGACATGCTCCAATCCTTCGACCCGAAGAGGTCCGTGAAGAGGCCGATGATGAAATCGATCAGCCCGAGGATGCCGCTGATGATCGGCCCGACGAAGGGGATGCAGTTGATGATGGCGAGGGCGAGCAACCAGACGGTGGTGACGATCGCAATGCCCAGGGCCATGCGCCAGGCGACGGGGTCGCCGCCGTTCGTGCCCATCACGATGCCGAAGGAGACCCAGGCCATGGCAATGCCGATCCCGGCACCGATGAAGCCGAGCACGTTCGCCGTTGCGCAGAACTTCTCGATCGTCTGGATGAGCCACTTGTAGATGGTCTCGGCAATCTGGATGATGAGGATTGTGGCCTGCACCGCGATGACGAAGGTACCGACCACCAGGTTGGCGACGAAGAGCGCCTGCTCGTTTCCGCACACTTTGAGGTCCGGATTGGTGGCACAGGCTGTCTTGATCGCCCCCATGATCAGGCTCGCCGCCGCGGCGGCGATGGCGAAGCAGGACATCGTGACCTTACCGCCGATCTCCAGCTTGCCCATGTCGGCATACGACAGCGCGACGTCGATCATCTCGTAGACGCCGACGCCCATGGCGACGCTGTCGGCGAGGACGTTCGGTAGCTCGGTGGCCAGACCGATGTAGTCGAGGCCGTTGTCCGCGAGGGCCTCATCGACGGCATGCTGGATGTCCAGCTCGTCCTCGTCGGGCACCTCTGGAACGACCGCCTGCCCATCCACGGCCACCATCATGCTCTTCCCGCCGTAGGCCCACAGGTAGGCCGTGTAGGCGATGAACCGGGTGTGCTGCTCACCGAGGGTGGGGTAGAGGTCGGCCAGCGTGGTGGCGTAGATGCCGTGGTAGCGCGCCTCGATCATCTCCAGCATGCGCGCCGGCGTCGTCGTTTCCCAGACCGCGGTCACGAAATTCTGTTCGTACATGCGGAGGACGACGCTGCGCATGGCCAGGAGAGGGACGTCGGCCATGTTGGCGTGGAGCTCCTCCAGGTCGACCAGCGGTCCGCCGGTCTCCCCAAACTGGGACAGATCCTGGACGCCCGAGTGATCCTCGGCGGCCACCAGGAGGGTGGCGCAGCGGATCTCGTTCCCCTCCGCATCCTGGCACTGGCCCTCATTGTAGTACTGCGGATAGCTGTAGATGAAGTCCTGCAGGACGGTGTCGGCGAGGTGCGCCATGCCCGCCTCGGAGTTCGGATAGACCTGCGGCTCGCTCACGGCCACCATGCCCGCGGGGATGCCGAAGGTGTGGGTAAGCGTGTCACCGTCGGTGAAGCGGTCGTAGATCTCCTCGAGGGCGGTCTCGCCGGGCCCCTGACCCTCCAGCGTCTTGTAGGCCGCATAGGTGTTGGTCAGACCCAGGAACAACTGGAAGAGGTACCGGTCGTCGTAGGCCATGTCGGGCGTGCCCATCACGGCGGCCTCGTATTGCTCGCTCTTGGTAATCTGGAGACCCGTGACGCGGAAGGGCTCCTCTCGATACTGGTGGAGGATGGCCTGCTCGGTCGTCACGCCGTTGACGTTCCCGTTATTGTCATACGTCCAGCTATCCGACGCCATCTGGACCATCCAGACGACCCGGGCGTTCCACTCGATGGAGGCCGTCTCCTGGTAGCTGTAGGCGACCTTGCCGTAGAAGGCGTAGATGGCGCCGCCGTCCTCCACGGGCTGGAGGGTGACGAGGAGAACCGTCTTCCCTAGCTCCTCGTCGTACCAGGCGCGGGTGCCATACTTGTCGAGCAGCTCCGCGCTGGGCGTGATGTTGGTCGTCACCTGGAGGTAGGGTGTGAGGCGCACGTCCTCGGTCGAGTCGTCGAGATCCTGGACGTTGCCTTCGCTGTCGGCCGGCCAATCGAGGAGCGTCGTCGAGTAGCGGAGGTGGTCCGTCGCCGCCGGTTGGATAGCGATCTCGATCGCCTCGGTGCCGGCGCTCAACGCGCCCTCGCTGCTCAACGTCACCTCGTCGGTGTAGCCGGTGAGGGCGGCGGGCGAGAGGTCCATCGCGTCCGGCACGTCGTCGCCGTCATCGTCTTCGTCCCAGAGGTTGGGAATGCCATCCTCATCCAGGTCGACGTTGACGGCCTGGCCGCCGTGCGACGGGTCCGACGGCCACTCCATCTTGTCCATGACCGTATCGCGGTTCGAGTCGGCGTTGAGGGGGTCGGAGTCCCAGTGCTTATCGTCGTAGTCGAAGCCCACGAGCTCGATCTTGTCGGGGATGCCGTCGTCGTCGCTGTCGGCCTTCGTCGCGACGGTCCCCAGGCAGTACTCCACCTGGTCGGTCAGCCCGTCGTCGTCGGTGTCGACGCCGGGCTCGCCGTACCCGCAGCGGCTAAGCGACGTCTCGCCGAAACCGGGCTCCATCATGGTCACGCCGGCGCGCCGGCTCGCATGGTCCAGCTCCGGGTCCTTTTCCAGGACAGGGTCCGATACCGGGATGAGGCTGAAATCGGCGGGGCTGACGTCGGCCGGGGCCGATGCTGTCTCCTGGAGGGCGGTGTCGGACCGCGAATCTGCGTCGCCAGCGGGGCCAGCTTCTGGGGCCGAAAGCGGCCCTAGGGCTGAGCTTGGTCCAGCCGTCTCCGTCTCCAGGCCCAGGGCACGCAGCAGGTCCGGGAGCGCCGCCTCCCGCGCCTCGGCGGCCCGCACCTGGCGTTCCACGAAGGCCACCACGCCCTCCGCCTGGAGGAGGGGGGTGAGGACCATGATGGCGATCAGCGTCGAGACGATGATCGCGTAGCAGCGGCGCGGGCTGCGACGGTAGTAGCGCACGATGAGAGTAGTCAACAGAATGAGAGTGAAGAGGATGAGGCTCGACGGGGCAATGCGCAGCGGCAGCAGGGCAGCGAGCCAGCCGCTCGTACCGGCCCTGCTCTCGGCAATCAGTCCAACGTTTGCGACGGTCTGCGTCGGAGCGTCGGGGAGGACGGTAGCGCCAGCGGCGGGGCCGTTGCCGGCCTCGGCCTTGCTGGCCCCTGTCTTCACCGTCCCCTCGAGCCGCCAGACGCCGTCCGCCCCTTCCACGGCCCGGGGCAGCGATTCCACCTGCCCGTAGCCCGAGAGGTCGACGGTCATCTGAACGCGGGCGCCGTACTCCTCATTGACCCGCGGTACGCGGATGTCCAGCACCTGCCGGACAGGGAGGCCGGCCTCATTGACCCACAGCTCGCCCTCGCCGTTGAGCTCGCGGAGCGCGGGGGCGGGCCTCAGCGTCAGGCCGTCCGGCGCGCCGGGCTCAGCCTGCATGGCCGCCTCGGCCTGCTGGCGCACGTACTCGGCGAAGCGAGGGCCGCTTACCTCAAAGGTGTAGCGGGTCAGCTCGGGGTGGCCCTCCGGCGGCTCCGCGAGGGTCACCTGCTCGGCGGCTGCCAGGTAGCCGAGGACGTCGTTGGTGGGCGAAGCCAGGCTCAAAGGGTCGTCCACCGGTTTCAGCTCGCCGTCCTGGAGCATGTAGGCCTGGCTGCCGTCGCGGAGCATGGTCACCGATTGGCTCTGGCCGACGCCGGCCACGCGCATCTCGCTGTAGAACCGGTCGGGGAGCAGGACAGCGCCGTCGTTCTCCAGCGTGAAGCGCGCGTCGCTCCGCCCGATCATGCCCGGGACGGGGCGGGGGACCATCGTCTGCTCCGCCGTGGAGAGGAAGCGGTAGGAGCCGGCCTCCCGGGCGTTCCGCCAAGCCCTCTCCACCATCTCCGCGGGAGAGCCCTCGTCAGCGCGGGCCGGTAAGGGCCCGCTCGCAACGAGTAAGACTGCCACGAGGGGCAGGACAAGCAGATGGGTCCAACGCGACCGATTCTTCTTCATGGCATGTGTCTCCCTGGTCTTATGCGCCTTGCCTTTCACAAATGAGGGCAAGAGCTTGCGACTTGTCCTGTGGTCGTTCCGCGTCATTGCTTCCTCCCTAACCGTGGATATGGATTCGAGTCAGGCCCGCTCTCTGAGGCGAGGCGATCATCTTCCACAACCACGCCCCTCTCCGCAATTGTCCTGATGCCATCGAGCGTCAACGCCTCGGCCTGCTGCCCGGAGATCAACATAGCCTGGTTCAACTCCGTATCCAGGCCGATCAAGACGAGCTGTGGGTTCTCGAAGAGAAGGGGCAGGACATGGCCTTGGCAGGTATCGGTTAGCTCGTAGATCAACACGTCCGGTACGCACTCGGTCAGCACCTCGCTGGCCTCCGACCACGTCGTGGCCTGCGTCACGCGCAGATCGGGGCTGTCTTCAAGGCTGGCAGCCACCAACGGAAGTAGAAGGGATTCCCCATAGAGGAGCACCTCGCGTGTAACCATACCGGCTATGGTATCACACGGCGGCGCATTTGTATGCTCCCTGCAGGGACAGGAAAAGTATAGTCTCGGGACGGGGAGACTATACTTGGGGGTAGGATCACGCGTCTTGCAGGGGTAGCATACTATACTCAGGGACAGGATCGCGCAGCTGTAGGTCCACTCTGGCTTGGTGGCTGGGGTTCGCCGGGAAAGAAGCGAAACCCGGCGAGGAGCGGTCATAACCAGAGAGGTAAGAGACGTCTTGATCGGGACGGAAAGAAGCAAAACCTACCACGGAGAGGGTGCAGACAGCCGCGTAGGGGACGGCGTGCCGCCCCCTACGCGAGGCCTGCCGCGGTCGAGATCAGGACACGTCGATGGTGTCCGAGGTCTCGACGTTCAAGGTCGGGTCGTAGCCATAGCCGGCCAGGACCACATCGTCGACGGTGAAGGTGAATGAGGCATTGGCCACCTTCACATTGCTCGTGGTGAAGCTCACCGTCCCGTCGGCGACGGTCACACCGTTGACCGTCGCCGCATAGTCGCCGCTCCAGGTGCCGTACACCGTCGCACCGGAGACAGGATTGCCGTCGGTATCGCGGATGGTGATCGCGGCCGTGGCGAAACGGTTCGCGCCGGCCGTCTTGCTGGACATGTCGATCGAGAACACGTACATCTTGGGTTCCGCAGAGCTTCGCGTGATGAAGGACCACACGGAACCGGTGGTGGTTCCCACACTGTTCACCTCGTCGATGCGCCAGTAGTAGGTGGTGTTGAGGGTGAGCGCGCCTGGCGAGAAGCTCGTCCCGGACTGGTTGCCCTGGAATTGATCTGGCCCCAGCGCTGGGTTGGTGCCGAAGTAGACGTCGTGGGATGCCGCTCCGACGCCGGCCGTCCAGCTTAGCGTCGGCGTTGTGGTGACATCGGTCGCCCCGTGAGCCGGCTCCGGGTTGGTGGCGGGATCGGGCGGCTCCGTCGGTGGTGCACCCCCATCGATGACCATGTGGTCGACGTACAGGGTGTCGTTCGAGTTCTGACCCTGGGTGCGATCGTTGTCGACGACGCGGATGTAGATCGTCCCCTGGACGGAGCCCAGCTCCGCACTCTGATAGCCGGCATCGTCCGCCGTTTTGACCACGGTCACCAGGTTGGTCCACGGACCCGTGGGGCTGGCTGACCAGGAGAACTCGAAGCCCGAATCGGCATCTCCCGCGTTCTGATAGTAAGCGTCCACTTGGAAGATGTGGTTGCCGCCGGTGAGATCGAACCGCCAGATGTGCTCCAGTTGGTCATACCGTAGGGAGGGCTTGCCGCCGGAATGCACCTCCGTGATCGCCTGATACGTGTCATCCTGGGCCTGTGTCGCGACGTAGGTGCCGGCTACGCTGCCGTAGGTCGTGGCATAGTCCGCAGCCGCGAGATCCTCGCCGCCCTGCGCCTGGGGGGTGGCTGATGCCTCATCCGAGTACCCGGACTCGTTCCCGCTGTCGTCGCTGGCCGTGACCACGTAGTAGTAGGTGGTCCCGTTCGTGACCGAGCTGTCGGTGTAGCTGGGATTGGTTAACAGGGAGCTGGTCAAGGCATCGTATGGCCCACCGGTAGAGGGGGCCCGATACACGGTGTAGCCGGCCAGATCAGGCTCGACGTTGGCACTCCAGGTCAGGTCGACACGGCTGTCCATCGCCGCCGCCGCGAGGTTCACCGGTGGCGCGGGCGGTGCGGTATCTGCGCTGGTCGTCGCGCTGGCCTCATTGGAGGTGGCTGAGTTGCCTGCAGCGTTGTAGGCATAGACCCGGTAGTGGTAGGTCGTGCTCGGCTCCAGACCAGCGTCCTGGTAGGCGGTGACATCGGCCTCGACGATGTCGATCTGCGCCCAGGCACTTCCGTCCGGGCTGCGCTCGATCGTGAAGCCTAGCTCGTCGTCGGCGTTGTCGGTCCAGGCCAGGTCGATCTGGCCAGTGGAGACGGCCTGGGCCGTCAGGATGGAGGGCGCGGCGGGCGGCGATGGCAGTGCATACGTCGTCGCGCTGGCCGTGTTGGAGGTGTCCGAGTCGCCGACCGCGTTGTAGGCGCTGACCCGGTAGCTGTAGCTGGTGGCAGCGCTCAGGCCGGTGTCCGAGGTGCTGGTCACGTTCGCGCCGAGCGTGGCGATCTCGGCGAAGTCGCTGCAGCCTACGCCGGTGCAGCGCTCAATCTTGAACCCATCTTCGTCGGTTGCGTTGTCCGTCCAGGTCAGGTCGATCTGGCTGGTGGAGACAGCCTGGACTGTCAGGTTAGAGGGCGCGGCGGGCGGCGTTGGCGGTGTCGAGCCATTATAGACCACGTAGTTGGCCGAGTAGCCAACGTAATTCTTGCCGTAGGCGATCCACATGTAGCCGTCCTCGCCCCAGTCGTCGCCCCACGAGTTGCGCAGCCGCCAGGCGCCCAGGGTGTCGTCCCAGCCGACCAGGGTGATGGCGTGGTTGATGCTGAAGCACCACCCTGTGGGGTTGAAGACCCCGCCCGTGTAGGCCTGGAAAGCGCTGTTGACGCACACTGCGGCCGAGACCGGCCCGTGGTCCACGATCGCCTGCTTGATGGCATCGGTCGACGGCACGCTGTTCTCGCTGCCGACAAAGACCCAGTCGGCGATGGGGTCGTGGTGGTCGTAGGGACCGCCGCAGGGCGCATCGGTGGCGGTGTACGGGAACTGATTCTCATAGACGGCCCCGGCGACGGTCTCGGGGAACGAGTACTTCCACTCGTGATAGTCGTGGGCCCACCAGCCGCCGTCGCAGCCCCAGCCGTCGGTGTTGCACGAGACCAGGTACTGCTCCGCCAGGTCCAACGAAGCACCGTCCTGGATTAGAATGGCCGATTCCAGCGGGCCGACGGTGCCAAAGGCCCAGCAGCTGCCACACTGGCCCTGGTCGCGCACCGGGGTACAGTACCCCTGGCTGCACCAGTTGTAGCTCGATGGCAGGGCGGTGAGCGATCCCTCACCGCTCACTGCCGTCCCCGGCTCCCCGGCGGCAGGCTGGGGATAGGTGATGTTCCTGGAGGGCGCCGCGACGTCCACGTCCAGGGAGAAGGATTTGGCCGCGGCAGCGGGCTCCCACGGACGAGTATACACCAGGTTGAGGGTGGTGCGGCCCTTGCCCATGGCGGCGAAGCGGAGCACTTCCGTGCCCGGCCCGCCGAGCTTGCCCTGCGTGTGCGGCGTCCACTCGCCGGCCCCTACCTGGTGCAGGATGCCCGCTCCCGGCCCCTGAACCTGCCAGCCGTAACCGGTGGAGGGGTTGCTCTCCAGGTTGAGGACCAGCACCTCGCCGTTGAGGCCGACGACGCGGCCGTTGTCGCGCATCGTGACCTGGATCTCCTGCGGACCGCCCTCCGCCGGCGCCGGGGCGGCGAAGGTCACGCCGCCCAGCGAGATGGCCAGCGCCATGAGCAGAGAAAGAACAACAGTCCAACGCGTCTTCATCTTACCTCCTATGCGTCTCATCCTGTCTCTCCTTTGGTTGTAGTAAATTGACGATCGCTCAATCGTGCCGTATCTCTATGCTCTACTCTCCAATCGGCAGGGACGCGGAGAGAGGGTGCCCTCTTTCCGTATCCTCGTGCCTTCGTCTCACCCCTTCTCCGCGTCTCCACTTCACCCGGTTTCGGCCTCGCCCTCACACCGCTCGCTCAGGAAACAGAACAGCTGTTGCAAGTCGGCGAACTACTGACGCTCGCCCGTGTGCGGGCTCTCCAGCGAGGCGCGCCACGTCCATTGGCCCTCCCGTGGACCGCTACCGGGCCGCTCTACGATCTGTCTCACGCCCTCGAGGCTTAGGGACCGAGCTTCCTGCCCGCCGAAGAGGACAGCCTGGTTCCGTTCGACGTCAAGGCCGATCAGGAGTAGATGCGGGTTCTTGACCAGGAGGAGCAGGACATCGCTTCGATGGGCATCGCTCGCGTCGAAGATCAGCACGTCCGGCACGGCCTCCGCCACCAGCTTGCTGGCCTGCCGCCAGGTGGTGGCCTTCGTAACGTGCAGCGCCGGGCTCTTCTTGAGGCAAGCCGCTACCAGCGGAAGCAACAGTGACTCTCCGTACAACAGCACTGTACGCTTGAACATGGCTCAATCATATCGAGTGGGGGCGCGTTTGTATACTCCCCCCGGGGATAGGAAAAGGATAGTCTCGCGGTCGCGAGACTATCCCTGGGGATAGGGTCGACTGTCTATTGAGGGATAGGTGCGGGGAAGAGAGAAGGTGCCCGTTCTCCTGACCGGGCACTCCTGTGATGGAGGACACCAGGCACAGCAGGGCCGCTCAGGCTTGGGAGTCGGGATGTCAGGAGAAAGGTGGGAAAACAGGATCAGCCCCGGGAGTCGGGGCCCCGCGCCAGTCCGCTGTGCAGGGCGTAGGTCACCACCTGTTCGCGGTTCTTCAGGTGGAGACGCTCCAGGATCTGGCCCATGTGGTACTTGACGGTGGACTCGCTGATACACAGCGCGGCCCCGACTTCCCTGTAGGTCAGACCCGTGGCGACCATCTCCAGCACCTCGCGCTGACGAGCCGTCAGCTCGGGGCCGGGGGACGGAGCACGAAGGCCGGGCGCCTCGTGCCCCTCGAGCGCCGCCGCCTGGTGGGCGAACTCGCGCAGCACGCGGGCGGAAAGCTGGCGTGACAGCGGCGCCTCTCCCCGCGCCAGCCCGCCCAGATAGTCGAACAATTCATCGGGCTGCAGGTTCTTGAGCAGGTACCCGCTGGCGCCGCTCTTGAGCGCCTCGAACAGGTCGGCATCCTCCGCCGACGTGGTCAACATGACGATCTTGATCTCTGGGAGCTCGGCCTGGATCAAGCGGGTGGCACACAGCCCGTCGCAGCGGGGCATGCGGACGTCCATGAGGATGACGTCGGGGCGGAGCTCGCGCGCCAATTGGAGGGCCTCGAGCCCATCGCGTGCGGCGCCCACCACCTGGTAGCCGCCGGCGCGGAGCAGGTTGTGCAGCCCCTCCAGGAACAGACCGTGGTCGTCTACCAGAAGAATTCTCATCCGCCACCTCCTTCTCCCTGCTCTGGGCGGATGCCTAGGCGGCCTTCCGCCCATCCGCCGGCCGCCGCAGGCGGCACAGCCTCATCCGATGCACGTGAGACGGAAGCTGCGCCCCCCAGCGGCGCAGAGGCCTCAACCTGGGTCCCCTCGCCGGGCGCGGACCGCACGCTCAGCTGGCCGCCGATGCGGGCGGCACGCTGGCGCATGACACGCAACCCGAAGTGCTTGCCGTCGGTACCCACCAAAGCCGGGTCAAAGCCAGCGCCATTGTCGGTGATGGTCAGCTGCAGCAGCCCGGGCTGCTGCAGCTGACCGGACTTGGCCCTCAACTCCACGCTGACCTGGCTGGGAGATCCTGCGTGCTTGCGCACGTTCGCCAGCGCCTCCTGGACGATGCGCAGGAGCTGCATGCATGCGACCGGGGGTAAGGTCTGGGAGTTGCAGACGGTATCCACATCATCGGCGATCGCCAGGTTGACGGGTAGGTCGTTCTGCTCTCGAAAACGGTCCACGGCCTGGCGCAGGGCGCCGAAAAAGCCCTCGGATGGGAAGCTGATGGCGAGCAGATTGCCGATCAACTCGCGTGTGTCTTCGTGCACCTCCACGGCCACCTGGGCCAGGCGGTCCAGGCTGTCCTGCGCGGCTTCACCCTGTCCCCGCTCCAGATAGGCTCGGGCGGCCTGGGCTTGGAGGTTGAGGAAGCCCAGGCTCTGGGCCAGGCCGTCGTGTAGCTCCTGGGCCAGCAGTTTGCGTTCCTCGAGGGTCGCCTCGGTCCACTGTTGTTGCAGGGCCTGTTCCTGCGCACGCCGCCGCTCGGTCACGTCGCGGAGGAGGAGCAGACGCCCTACCGCCAGCCCGCGCCGGTTCTTCAGGGAAGACGTCACCAGCGAGTAATGGCGGGTTTCGGGCCCCGTCCCCAGGGTGATTTCAGCCTCCTCCGCTCCTGAAGAATCGAGGGGGCCACAGACATCTGAGTGCCCTGGCAGGACGTCATCCACCCGACGCCCGATGGTGCTCTTTGCCGGCGCCCCGACGATACGTTCCGCGGCGGGGTTCAGGCTGGCAACGCGTCCCTGGTCATCGAGTACAAGCACGCCGTCGCCCATTTGCGCGATCACCGCCCGACGGGCCAGGGGGATGGGGTCGAAGATGTGGAAGCCAAACATGGCCACGGCATACGTCGTGGACGGAACCGCCAGCGCCACCAGGTCCAGTCGCACGGGGGACTGTGCGATATTGGCAGCCTGCAGCGCATAGAGGACGCGCCCGGCAACCTGCCCCGTCAGCATTAGCACCACGGGCCAGCGGTGCTCCGGCGAGCGGATGGACAGCGAGACGAGGACAACGATGTTAAGAACGCCCAGGCCATAGCCGTATGCGGTAATGATCCAATTGCCCGCCCCGCGCTGCGCGATGAGCTGTCCCTGATAGCTGAACCCGCGCCACGCCAGGTGATGAACGTCGTTGGTCAGGACCATCACCACAAACAGCAGCGGGGCGATGGATAACAAGGCCAGGTTGCGGCGCGTCAGCCAGCGGCCGGGCTGGGCGTATTCAAGGACAAAGCAAGTGGTAGCGGTGATGGCTGGCAGCTGAAAGGCGCCCTGGACCTTGAACCAGGTGATCTTCGTGTCCACCTGGACAGCCGCAGACTCCATGACCGAGGCCGCCCCCCACGCGGCGGCGAACAGGACGCCGATGGCAAAGGGCAGTGCCCCGGGCACGCGACGGCGGCGCCAGCTGTAGATCGAGAGCGCGACCCACAACAGGACCGTGAAGACGGAGGGCCAGATTCTGGGCGTATAGGCATAGCCCTGGATCATCAATGACCATCTCCCTGTCGCCGGCGGGCGACCGACTTCTCGTCGGGCAAACACTCACCGCCGGATGATCGACGGATGAGGATTTTGAGACAGCCTGATTGTACACCAAGGGCTGGACAGCGTCAACGATGAAGCGCGAAAAGAGCGGTAGGTTGCCTGGCAAGGTGAGGAAGGTATAATGATTCCGATGAATGAGAAAGAGGGCGAGAATCGCTGTCCGGTGTCGATGGCGGGACGTAACGCAGCACCGGCCATCCTGTCGGCATCGACGTTCTACCTAAGCGATACGAGTTTGTGGTGGGAAGCGTGAACGTTGTGATGGTGGGGCCCTTCGGGATGCGGCCCCGGACGACGATGCGGGTGCGAGCTTTGGCGATGGGAAAGGCGCTGGCGACCCGGGGGCACAGGGTGACGATGGTTCTCCCTCCGTGGCAGAACCCGGAGGATGGCGGGCGACGGTGGCGTGAGGATGGGGTGACGGTGGAGAACGTCTTGCTGCCGCTCGGGGTCCCCGGTCTGTTCCACGTCCTGACGGCGCTGCGGTTGGCCCGCAGGGTTCTGTCGCTCCGCCCAGAAGTGGTACACTTGTTCAAGCCGAAGGCCTACAGCGGCCTGACGCACTGGCTCCTGGTTCGTCTCCCGCGGGCCCGTCGCCCACGATTGGTCGTAGACACGGATGACTGGGAAGGCCCGGGCGGCTGGAACGAGCTGGGAGACTATACCCGGCTGGAGCGGCGTTTCTTCGCATGGCAGGAGCGGTGGAGCCTGACCCACGCTGACGCGGTCACGGTTGCCAGCCGCACGCTGGAGAGCCTGGTCTGGGCGATGGGCGTTCCGCGGGATCACGTCTTTTACGTGCCAAACGGCGTGGGGGGACGAATAGGAAGAGGGGGGACGGCGGAAGAGGGACGAGGGGGCGCGGGCGGCGACGGATCCTGTGATGCCTGCATCCTCCTCTATACGCGGTTCTTTGAGTTTCCGGTCTCCCAGGTGTTGGAAGTTCTGCACCGGGTGCGAGAGCAGGTGCCCGGCGCCCGGTTACTGGTGGTGGGTGAGGGGTTGTTCGGCGAGGAGGAGGAGCTGTTTCGTCTGGCCAGGCGGGCGGGCTTGTCGGTTGCTGGCCCGCCATCCGGTGCCATTGAAGGCGGATCTCAACCGAAATCTCCGATCTCAGCCTCGCCACCGGACATCACCTATGCCGGATGGGTGGATCTGGAGGAGCTTCCATCCTACTTTGCCAGGGCCACAGTTGCCATCTATCCTTTCGACGATACGCTGGTCAACCGGACGAAGTGCGCGGTGAAGCTGACAGATCTGCTGGCGGCCGGGGTGCCCGTGGTGGCCGAGGCCGTGGGGCAGAACCGAGAATACATTCGAAACGGGGAGACAGGCCTGCTGGTGGAGCCGGGTAACGTGGCCGGGTTTGCGGATACGGTCGTCGAGGTGTTGAGGAATCCCGCGCTGCAGGAGCGTCTGGGACAGGCTGGGGCGCGTGACGTGCGAGCACGCTTCGCCTGGGGGCGGTTGGTAGAAGACGTGGAGCGGGCATACGGGTCGGCGACCCAGTCTGAGACCCGGGCCGAGACCGAGTCAGGAATTGACGAGATGGGGGCCGGGTCGTGAGGAAGCTGATTCGACGCTGGCTGCCGGCGCTGATCTGGATGGGTCTGATCTTCCTCGTCTCGGCCCAACCGTCGCTGCCGTCGGTGCCCGGTAGATGGGACCTGCTGCTGAAGAAGGGCATGCACATGGTGGCGTACGGGATCCTTACGATCCTCTATCTGTGGGCGCTGCGCGGCTCGGCGCATGACGACAGGGTAGTTCGTGTAGCAAGTGTCGTCCTGGCCCTGACGTATGCCCTGAGCGACGAGTATCATCAGACGTTCGTGCCAGGCCGGAACGGCACCTGGGTCGACGTCGCGGTGGATGGGGTGGGAATCCTGGCTGCTACGGTGCTGGACTGGTGGTTTGTGCGTCGAGGCTGTCTGGAGGCCTCTCAGGCCTCCGGATGACGATCTCCCCAAAGAGGGTGTCCTGGTGAACGGACACTCGGTCCTGTTTTATGAGCTCGAGCACGGCGAGAAGGGTTACGATGATCTCGACCCGGGTCGTCGCTCGGGAGAGCAAGGTGCGGAAGACGATCTGCCGACGCCGGGATAGCTGACGCTCGACGTGGGCGATCTGCTCCTCGATGGTGACCTGGACGGGAGAGACGACCTCGCCGACGGGGGGGCCGGACGTTGCTTCCAACGCCTCCTGGGCGAGGGAAAGTAGATCTTGAATGGTGACCTGATCCAGATCGGGCTCAGGACGGAGGCGTCGGGAGGGGACGAGCCGAATGTAGCTGTGGAGACCCTGTTTCTCCCTTTCCTGGAGGAGGCCGGCGATCTGTTTGAACTGGCGGTAGATCTGGAGTTGACGGACCAAGTCCTGGCCCAGGTCCTCTGGTTCTTCTTCATCGCTTGGCTTTGAGGAGCTGGGAAGGAGGGCGGCGGACTTGATAAGGACGAGTTTCGCGGCGACCAGGAGGAAGTCGGCCAGGTCCCGGGCCTCACGTCGTTCGAGTTCGGCCAAGCGGTCGAGGTACTGATCGGTGACTTTCGCCAGGGCGACAGCGGTGACGTCGAGCTCCTCTCGCTCGATCAGCCTGAGGAGGAGGTCAAGCGGGCCCTCGAAGACGGGTAGCTGGATCTGGTAGAGTGGCATGTTTGGATCTTCAGAAAGAAGCTTCCGCGACGATCGTTGGATCGTGCAGTCGCCCCCGACACGGGGCTCAGAGCGATCTTTTCACGGGTGGCATGTTTGCGATCGTGGATTATAGCACAGATGGGCGGGGACCCAAAGCTTTGCTTGCTTATGATTCATGGTATAATTCTTGCCTTAGAAGCCCCGGTACAACGCGTTAAGATCTGCCGGGGCGGTTACTTGTGTAGGGGAGAAATCTGTGTTCAATCCGATTGACGCCTTTCTCGGGCTATTTTCGCTGGACATTGGCATTGACCTGGGCACGGCCAATACCCTGGTCTACGTGCGCGGAAAGGGCATTGTCATCAATGAGCCCTCCTGGGTTGCGGTCGAACGGAAGTCGAGGAAGGTTCTGGCTATTGGCGCGGAAGCGAAGGAGATGGTGGGACGGACGCCGGAGAACATTATTGCGATTCGGCCGATGCGGGATGGGGTGATCTCGGAGTTCGAGGTCACCGAAGCGATGCTGGACTATTTCATCAAGAAGGCGCACAGCCAGCTTATGCTCCCTTTCCCTCGCCCCCGGGTGGTTGTGGGCATTCCGAGTGGTGTGACGGAGGTCGAGAAGCGCGCTGTGTACGATGCCGCGCTATCGGCCGGCGCGCGAGAGGTGTTCTTGATTGAAGAGCCTATGGCAGCCGCCATCGGCGCGGGTTTGCCGGTGACGGAGGCGCGGGGCATTATGGTGGTGGATATCGGAGGGGGCACGACTGAGGTTGGGGTCTTCTGCTTAGGGGGTATTGTCGTGAGCCGTTCCCTGCGCATCGCCGGTGATGAGATGGATGAAGATCTGATTCAGTATGCGCGCCAGAAGTACAATCTGTATATTGGCGAGTGGATGGCAGAACGGACGAAGATCGCTGTGGGATCGGCTTTTCCGCTGTCCGAAGAGATGACAATGACGATCCGGGGACGGAACCTGGTCACAGGATTGCCCGAGGAGATCGAAATCAGCAGCATTGAGGTTCGGGAAGCGTTGAGTGGATCGGTGGACATCATCCTGGATGCTATCCGGGACACACTGGACGACACGCCCCCGGAGTTGGTCTCTGATCTGATGGAGACAGGCATCTGTATGGCGGGAGGGAGCTCCCAGCTGAAGGGCCTGGCAGAGCGAGTGAGTGAAGAGGTGAACATCCGTGCCTGGGTCGCCCAGGACTCGATGACGTGCGTGGCCCGCGGCGCCGGGAAGGTGCTGGAAGAGCTGGACACGCTACGAGAGGTTCTGGTCAGCTCGGACGACCGACGTCCCGCCCCGTTTGGTCGGCTCTGAGTAGAAGTAGAGAGGATCCGCTGGCAGTTCTGCATCTGATATGAAGCAATTCACACGTCCGCCCGTGTCGATCCGACGAGGGGGCGAACGATCGTGGCTTCCTCTTGTTCTCCTAATTCTCGGCCTGCTCCTCCTAGTATTCCACGAATCTGGCCTTCTCGCTCCGGTCGAAAACGCGGCGCATTACGTTCTAGATCCGCTACAGCGCTCGCTCTCAAGCGTGTTCGACAGCACTGGCGGGGTGTTCCGGACTGTGCGCGAGACGCGCGAGCTGCGTGCCGAGGTTGAGGAGCTTCGGGCCCAGGTCGACGCCCTCAGGGTGGAAAACGTTCGGCTGCGAGAGTATGAGGCAGAGGCGCAGCAACTTCGAGCTTTGCTCAACTTCGCCAGTGATTATCCGATTTCGACCCACCTGGGTGCCGAGGTTGTAAGTCGCGAGGCGTGCGAGACGTACCCGTGTGGCGAGGTCGTGGGGGTGGAGCCCAATCCGTACCTGCGATACGTCACGATAAACGTTGGCGCGCAACAGGGTGCAGACGTCGGTATGTCGGTGGTCAGCGGCGGAGCGGGATTGGTGGGGCGTATCACGGAGGTGGGGCCCCGCACAGCGAAGGTACAGCTTCTCTCAGATCCTGAGAGTGCCGTGGCCGCTCTGCTGCAGACGACGCGAGCGACCGGACTGGTGGTGGGTCAGCCCGATGGGTCGCTGCAGATGAGATATATCCCTCAGGAGGAGGACGTCGCCACCGGGGATATCGTACTGACCTCGGGATTGGGTGGCCTGATGCCGAAAGGCCTGGTCATCGGACAGATCACCGAGGTGCAACAGAGAGAGTATGAGACCTTCCAGACTGCCACGGTGCGACCAGCCGTGGACTTCACGCGCCTTGAGTTAGCCCTCGTCATCACAGGTTTCAAGCAGATCCCTCTCGAAGAGACGGTCGAAGAGACGGAGTTGGAGTAGGGGTGGCGGTGGTGTTGGCCGCCGGCAGGAGCCGCCGGGCAGGAGCTGCCGGGACATCCGTTCTCCTGGCCCTTTGATCCAGTCTTCAGGAGGCCTGAGATCAATTTCTATGTGATTCTTCCCCTTCTTACGGGCGCTGCACTGATCCAGACGACGGTGCTTTCGCGCATCAGTCTCCTGGGAGCTCGTCCCAACCTGATGCTGTTGATGGTCTTGACGTGGGCTGTGGTTCGCGGCCTGGACGAGGGATTGGTGTGGGCTTTCGTCGGAGGGCTGATTATGGATCTTCTGTCTGGTGGGCCGCTGGCTGGAACCGCGCTGGCCCTGGTGGCGGCGGCGTATCTGGCCGGTCAATCATTGGGGGAAGAGGTGGGCTCCGAGGTGGTGCGGTTGATCATCCTGGCGGTGCTCGGTGCCCTGACGTATCACGTGGCTCTGCTGGTCGTTCTGGGGTGGACAGGACATCCGGTGAACTGGGGGTTCTCTTTGACCCGAGTGGCCGGGCCTTCGGTCGTGCTGAACGCGGTGTTGACACCGTTTGTCCTACAGCCGCTGCGCTGGCTGGATCAGGCAACGGGACCTGACCGAGGGATCGTATGAGGGTCAATATTCAGTCAGAGGGACTTACGCCGCAACGCGAGCGGAATTCCTCGAAGGCCGGACGGCTGGGACGCACCTCGAAGTTGAAGGGCGCATTCCGAGTGACCATCCTGGGCTTCCTCATTCTGGCGATCTTCGTCGTCTTTAGCCGCCGGCTCTGGTATCTCCAATTTGCGCAGGGCCAGGTGTATCGCACCGAGGCGAGACAGCAGAGCACCAAGTTGATTACTGTTCCGGCCTCGCGGGGCGTCATCTACGATCGAGACGGCACGCGGCTGGTGCGGAACGTCCCGAGCTTCTACGTCACGGTCGTCCCGGCCTACCTGCCGGACGACGAAGAGGAGGCGAAGGAGGTCCTCGTCCGCCTGGCTGTGCTTCTCGACATCCCTTATACGTCGGCCGAGCAAGAGGGAGAGGGGGAGGAGGAAGGGGCGCTCGGGGTGCACGAGATGATCGAAGAGGTTCCTTACGTGGCGCCCTACCGTCCTATCGTGGTCAGACGGAACGTGGAGCGAGAGAAGGCACTGCTCGTGGCCCAGGAGACGAGCAACCTGCCGGGCGTGTCCGTCGAAGTGGAGTCGGTGCGGGACTATCCCTACGGGCCTTTGCTGTCCCAGATGCTGGGGTATCTGCTTCCTATCCCCGGGGAAGATGAGGAGGCCTACCGCGAGGAGGGGTATGACCCGTCCACCGACAAGATCGGCAGCGCGGGCGTTGAGGCGACGTACGAGGACGTCCTGCGGGGGCAGAAGGGAGAGCAGGTTGTTGAGGCGGACGTGCTGGGCCGGGTGCGACGGGTGGTCGAGGAGCGGGCGGCGCCGATTCCCGGCGAGAACGTCCACCTGACGCTCGACCTGGAGCTACAGCAGGCGGCGCACGAGGCGTTGGAGCGAGGGCTCGGCGAAGCTGATTCTCCGCGAGGGGCGGCGATCGCGATGAATCCGCAGACGGGAGAGATCCTGGCGATGGCGAGTTTGCCCACGTACGACAACAACGTCTTCGTCGAGGGCGTCTCTCAGAGAGACTTGGAGCGATGGGACGACGTCCACCGTCCGCTGTTCAACCACGCCGTCCAGGTCGCCGTGCCGCCCGGTTCGGTGTTCAAGGTCGTCGTGGCTTCTGCGGGTCTTCAGGAAGGGGTGGTGACCCCGCAGACGAGTCTCAGCTGTCAGGGCCGGATCGTAGTTCCGAATAAGTACTACCCCAATGATCCGGGCTACGCGCAACCGTTCTACTGCTGGGATAGAGGGGGACACGGAGTTCTGGACGTTGTGGGGGGGATCGCCAACTCGTGCGACATCTTCTTCTACAAGGTGGGCGGCGGCTTTGAGGAGACGGATTTCGACGGGCTGGGGGTGGAGCGAATCGCTGAGTACGCGCGGCTGTTTGGCCTGGGAGAGCCCACGGGAGTGGAGCTACCGGCCGAAGGTGCGGGCCTGGTGCCCACGGCGGACTGGAAGCGCCACACGTACCAGGAGAGCTGGTCGACCGGCGATACGTACAACTTCTCCATCGGCCAGGGTTTTCTGGAGGTGACGCCGCTGCAGATGCTGAACGCGGTCAGCGCCGTGGCCAACGGAGGCACGGTCTACCGGCCTCAGGTCGTCCACCACGTCACTGACGCCGAGGGCGTGACGACCGAGCCGTTTGAGCCAGAGGTCGTGCGCAGCTTACCGGTCGAGGACGGGTACCTTGCACTGGTGCGGGAGGGGATGGAAGGGGCGGTGGCCTACGGAACGGCGGCGCGCCGCGGGCAGATCGAGGGATTGCGCATCGCGGGGAAGACAGGAACCGCGCAGTTCTGCGACGATATCATGTGCGGCGTCGGGTATGAACAGCCAGAGCACGCGTGGTTCACGGCCTTTGCCCCGGTGGAGGACCCAGAGATCTCGGTCATCGTCTTCCTGTACAATGGAGGAGAGGGCTCGGTGGCAGCCGTGCCGGTGGCCCGCGACATCCTGGTGCAGTATTTCGGCGTTGATGAAGGAGATGAGGCCTCGCCCTGATTCTCCGCCTGACCTGAGCCGCGTGGGCCAGGTGGGCCGCGGAGCAGTCGTAGGGGGGGCGGGGGCAGTCTGGGGGCTGGGACTGGCGCGCTTCCTGGCGGAGGCTGCACTCTGGACGCCAGCTCACCGCTCTTCGTGGGTGGCCGCGGCTTTCGCGCTCGGGTGCGCCCTGTCTGCCCTGGCGTTATGGCGGCGTTCTCTTCTCCGCACCGGCTCTCCACCGGTCAATCCTTACTGGTCATCTTTCCTACCTCTCGCTTTACCCTTTCTCTACGTAAGTGGGGCTTTCTCACATGGTCTGGCCGGGGGGGTGCTCCTGGCCGGAGGCGCTCTGCTGGCCCTGCTGATGGCATGGCGGGATCGACCAGCGTGGCTGCCGGCGATTCTGCTGGGGTTGACCGTCCTGGTGCTCACCCTGCATACCCTGCTGCCGTCGGTCGGGGAGGCCGACACGCTCGAGTTCCAGGTGGTCGCTGCCAAGCTGGGGGTCGCCCACCCGACGGGGTATCCTCTTTACGTCCTGCTGACCAAGGTATTCACGCTGCTGCCCCTGAAAAACTTGGCGTGGCGGGTGAATCTGGCCTCAGCGGTCTTCGCCACTGCTGCCGTTCTGGTACTGTATGACCTCCTGCGTCGTCTGACGGAGCGGCCGATCCTCGCCTGGTTGACGGCGGTGGGATTTGCGTTCTCAACTACCTTCTGGTCTCAGGCAGTCATCGCCGAGGTCTACACGTTACATAACCTGTTTGTGGTCCTCGTCTTCTGGCTCCTGTTACGACCCCGGCGGGACGGTGAGGGTGCGGAGGCCGGCCAGGCGCGGGGCTGGCAACTGACATTCTTTCTCCTTGGATTGAGCCTGACGAATCACCTGACGACGGTGCTGCTGGCCCCGGCGATCGGTCTGGCGGTGCTTTGGGACCGGCCGCGGATGAAGCCGAGGGAATGGGCGGTGGGGGGCGGGCTGTTCCTCCTGGGGCTAAGCGTCTATCTCTTCATTCCGCTGCGGTGGCCGGCGCTCAACGACGGACGCTGGATGACGGTGCGGGAGTTCCTGGCGTACGTCACCGGCGGTCGATTCCAAGGGGCTTTGCGCCTGGACGGCTGGCAGGATCCGACCCGCTGGCGCATCGTGGCTCGGTTGCTTCGCGATCCTTTCGGATGGCCGGGCCTTGTCCTGGCGGGGCTGGGAGTGGTGGGACTCAGTAGATCGAGAATCGCTCCCGGAGGGTTGTCAAATCTCCACCTGCGAACTGGATCTGACGATCCAGTCCAAGCAAAATCGAGAGTGGTGGGTCTGGCGATTCGGCGGCGCCGGGCGTTGGCGTTGACGGGGGTCACGTTTGCGGCGTTTGTGGTCTACGGGCTGAGCTACTACGTGGCCGACATCGCCGTCTTCCTTCTTCCGGCCCATCTGATCCTGGCCCTGTGGATCGGCATCGGCGTGGCGTTTCTCGCACGGCTGTTGGATTCGATGGCTCCGGCCCCGAGAGACGTGTGGCGACCAGCTTTGGTCGCCCTCTTCGCCCTGCTGCCCCTGAGTCGCATATGGATCAGTCTACCGGTGGTGGATCGGAGTGGGGACCGAGGCAGCTACGCCTGGGGGCGATACACGCTGGATCAACCGTTGGACACGGGGAGCGCGATCCTGGCCGACACGAAGAAGTTTGCCCCACTCTACTATCTTCAGCAGGTGGAAGGGATGCGGCCCGACCTCGACATCGTGCTTCTGGGCACGGAGAAGCTCTATCAGGCGGATCTGAGACGGCGTGTGGGGGAGGGGCAGACGGTCTATCTGGCGCGGTACCTGCCCGGTCTGGCAGAGTTCTATCTGCGCTCGGTAGGGCCGCTGGCGGAGGTGCGAGGCGAGGCTCCGAGCCCGGGCTCGGGGCCGGACGACGCGGTCGCACGATTTGGCGAGCGTATTGAGCTGCTAGGCGGCAACGTGGAGCGGGATCGACTTGGGCGGGACGTGGTGAATTTGACGCTAGCCTGGCGAGCCAATTCATCGGTCACCGACGATCTGGTGGTCCGGTTGAGACTGGTGGGACCCGACGGCCGGGTGGCCTGGACGAGCGATGGATCCCGCCCGGTCAATGGACTCTACCCGACGAACGCGTGGGCCGTGGGCGTTCCTATCTCAGATTACCACGACGTTCCAATCCCGGCCTGGCTCCCGCCAGGGACCTATGGGCTCGAGGCGGGCCTTTTCCGTCCATTCGGCGACGAGGGCGTGACGATTGACGGTGATTCGACGCCGTGGTTCCCGTTGGAGACGGTGGACGTTAGGACGCCCTCAGATCTGGATCCCCTGTCGTACCGGCGGCGATACAGCTTTGGAGGCGACGTGTGGCTGACGGGTTTCGATTCTCCCGGTGAACTCCCGGCTGATTCTCAACTGGTGATCGACCTGGCCTGGCGTGGCGTCGGAGAGGACGAGCGGGTCCGACTGTCGTGGGGAGACGGAGAGGGGCGAACAGGTGGAAGCGCGGTATTTCCTCTCGCCGCTGGGATGGTACGGAGTCGCCACGTACTTACGACGCCGGAGGAGGCTGGCTCGTACACGCTGGCGGTAGGATTGGTCGACGAGCCAGCGGCCTGCGGCTGGCTTGCTCCGTCCCGGGACGCCTGTCCAATGACCGAGCTCGAGATCCTGGCTGCCAGGGGCGGGCTGGCCAACTTCGGCGATCGCGTGTTGCTGCTGGACGCCGAAGTGGAAAAGGACACGGCAACCCCGGGCGAGTTGATCCCGGTACGCCTGCGCTGGCGGGGCCTGCGTCCCCTGGAGGATGACTACACCGTCTTCGTTCACCTGGTGGGCCCCGATGGACGGCTACGTGGACAGGTCGACAGCTGGCCGGTCCAAGGGAGCTACCCCACCAGCCAATGGTCGCCGGGGAGGGACGTCGCAGATGGGTACGACGTGCGGCTGGACGGGGATGCCCCGACGGGTGACTACCGGGTCGAGGTAGGGTGGTATCTACTGGAGACGATGGAGCGTCTGCAGGTTCTGGATAAAGCCGGTGAGCCGATGGCGGACTCGTTCGTGGTGGGCAGGCTTACCGTCGGCAAGTAGCGCCGGTCAGGATTCAGCGAGGGATTCGGCCTTCTGAGGATTCACAAGAAGGGTGCTCTCATTGCGGTAGGTCACCAGACCGGGACGCCCGCCGGGAGCGCGCTTGACGAACCGTCGTTCCGTCACGTCGACGTCTACCGCATCACTATCGCGAGCCGCTGAGTAGTACGCCGCCAGGGCAGCGGCATCCTCGACGACCTCGTCCGGCACCTCTCGCCGGTCGGTCTTTACGATGACGTGGGCGCCGGGCCGGCCGCGGACGTGGAGCCAGAGGTCCTCGGAGCTTCCGCGCTGGAAGGTAACCTGGTCGTTCTGGGTCGCGTTCCTGCCGACGAAGACGGGAAAGCGCTGTATGTCGAAGCGCCGCGGGCCTTTGACCATGCCGCTGCTGCTATGCTTTGGCTCCCTGGCTGCCCAGCCAGCATCGACGAGGGCCTCGTGGACTGCGTCGATCTCCGGACGGCTCTCGGCGAGGGCCAGGTCGGCTTCGAGCTGTTCGAGATAGTGGTGGTCGGCCTCGAGGGCCCTGATGCGGGCAGGGATCTGCTCGGCGGCGCGAGCGGCCTTGCGGTAGCGTTTGAAATACGCCTGGGCATTCTCAACGGGCGCCAACTGGGGGTCCAAATCGATGGTACGGGGCTCGCCGTCGTAGCCGGGCACTGTGATCTCCCGGGCTCCTCGATCGATGCGACTCTGGTAGGTGAGAAGCAACTCCCCCGCCTGGCGAAGGGCGGTCACCTCCTCCTGATCGACTTTCTGCCGGCGTACTTGCTTGAGGGCGTGCTCGACGCGAGATTGGGCGTCGCGGATCAACTCCTGAACCCGGCGGCGTGCGGTCGCGTAGGCGTCTGTGGTCAGGCGTCGACGAAAGTAGAGCCACATCGCCTCGCTGATCTCGGGTACGGGCTCCGTCCGGGGGAACTGGTGGAGCTCGTAAGGGGCGAAGGCGACGACGTGGCTCTCCTCGTCCCGCGCCACCTCCGGGGACCACGTTCCATCCTCAAGGGGAGCGAAGAGCTCGGCAAGCGTTCGAGCCACGTCTTCAGGCGACGCTTTTCCAGCCTCTGCCCCTGGATCGCCGGTCGCACGGGCCGCGACCTCCCGCGCCGTCGTCGGACTGACGGCGAAGAGATTGCTGGTCAGCACGCGGTGGAGAGGCCGGTCCGGGTCCACGGATGAGAGTATCCCGGCCCACTCGTGCGGTGTCACGGTGGTCGGAGGTTGGCGTCCCGGAGGTTGAGGCGGGGGCTGGTAGGGGTGGGCGGGCAACGTGACGCGGTAGCGGTTGATGTCCGGTCCGACGTGCTTTACCGCTTCAAGGACATTGTCGTCTGGCCCGACGAGGATGGTGTTGCTGTACCGTCCGATGAGCTCGGCGACGAGCCTGCAAGGGCCGGCTTCTCCGTCGAAATGGAGGGTAAGAATCCGCTCCCAGGGGGGCTGGGTCACGTCGGTCAGCCGCCCCCCGCGGACCCACTTGCGCAAGAGGAGGAGCAGGGGAGGGGCGGTGCTCACCCCCCGGCGCAGCTTCTGGGGCACGAGGAGCATGCGTGGATTCTGCGGACTGGCCGAGATTAGAAGCTGGAAACGGTCGCCGGCAAACAGCTCCAGGCCAACCGAGCGCTCGTCGGGCAGCACGACCCGCTGGACGCGGGCACCGAGCAGCCCGTCGAGTCGGTCGCGAAGACAGGCCAGGGTCAGGTGGTCGACGTGCATACGTCCTCGTGGAAAGAGAAAACGTCGTTGCGGTAAGCAACGACGTTCTCACAGATCGACGTTCTCACAATAATACCGTGATCTCGCCAGTGGGTGCCCGAATGTGGGGGTCCCGACACGGGTGTGCCGTTACCGGGTTAGGATTCTTGTTCTTCGAGTTGGTTCAGCTGGTTCATCAAGCGCGACTTGCGTCGGGCAGACTTGTTCGGGTGGATGACACCCTTCTTCGCTGCCTTGTCGAACGCAGCTTGCGCTTTTCGGACTGCCTCGCGTGCCTCTTCCAGGCGACCTTCCTCGATCAGGCGGCGGGCCTTCTTGTCAGCGGTGCGGGCTCGCCCACGGTGCACCTGATTGATCTTCTCTTTCCGTCTGGAACTACGAACGCGTTTCGCGGCTGATTTTGTGTTAGGCAACGTACCTTCCTCCTGTTTGTCGTCATACTCCTAGCGACCTATTATTTTACACGGGGATGGCGGATTTGTAAAGCTAACTTACCTGGCCTATAATCTTCTGGAGATAAGACGCTGGAACAAGTTGAAAGGGTTGAGATGGAGAGAGAGACGATTGGGGTTGTCTCCGGATTGCCTCGCTCCGGAACATCGATGATGATGCGCATGCTCGAGGCGGGAGGCCTGGAGGTACTGACGGACAACATCCGAACAGCCGACAAGGATAATCCCAAGGGCTATTATGAGTTCGAGCGGGTGAAGCAACTCGATCACGACGCGGGGTGGCTGGAGAATGCGAAGGGGAAGGTGGTCAAAATCATCTCTCAGCTCCTTCAGGACCTCCCTGCTGATTGCAGGTACAGAGTCGTGTTCATGCATCGGGCGATGGACGAGATCCTGGCGTCTCAGCGGAGGATGCTCGTGCGGCGGGGTGAGGCCACGGATAAGATCAGCGATGAGCAGATGGCGGCTCTGTTCCGGAAACATCTCGAGTGGGTGGAGGACTGGCTCGATCAGCAGCCAAATTTCGACGTCATCCACGTGAGCTACAATGAGGTTCTGGCCCATCCGCACGAGGAGGCGAAGCGGGTCAATTCCTTCTTCGAACGCGAACTGGACGTCGGTGCTATGAAGAAGGTCATCGATCCGACACTGTATCGACAGCGGCACCAGGACTAGGTCTTGGCGGCGACAGTGATTGGATCCCCTGGCATCCTCCATAGGCCAGGTGGGACGGCGCGGCGCTGACGAGGTGAGACCTACTAGGAGACTCTTCTCGTGGTTTGGTGGTTGGGCCGCTGTCGAGAGCGGAGATTCCTCCGCTTCACTGCGCTTCGCTCCGTTCCGGTCGGAATGACGGCCCAGGGCCGAGGTCTCGGCTGGGCTAAGAGGTTTCTTTAATGCTGAATGGTGCGCGGCTTGAACGTCCAAGCGGCTTGAACGTCCCAGCGGCTGGAACGTCCCAGCTAGGCACCATGGATTTTCTCGTGGGTAGGAGATTCTGCTTGAAGGAGAAGATCAGGCGGTACATCGCGGCCGGCGGGGTGGTCGTTGAGGACGAGCGGGTCCTGGTGCTGCGGTGGCCGAGCCGGGATGAGATCCGGCTCCCCAAAGGGCACGTCGAGGCAGGGGAGACGGTACTGGAGGCGGCGATGCGGGAGGTGAGTGAGGAGAGCGGCTATTCACGTCTGGAGATCGAGGCAGATCTCGGGAGTCAGCGGGTCGAATTCGACGATGAGGGGCGGCGCGTCGTCCGGACCGAGCGTTACTTCTTGATGAGACTTGCCGGGGAGGCGGAAAGGCCTTCGGACAGCGGCGAGGCGAAGTTCGATCCCGTCTGGCTGACCTGGGATGAGGCGCTGGAGGTGCTGACTTTCGAGGCGGAACGGAACTGGGTACGGCGAGCGAGGCGAGTGGCGAACGGAGATGAGCCGGCTGCCGACGCATTGTGAGGAATCGAGGGGGAGATGGGAGAGGAGCATTTCGAAAAATCGGGGTGGTCGCTTGAGGCGTTACTGCCGGCGCACGAAGGGGAGGAGCTGGAGCGAGTCCTGACAGAGCTGGAGGAGAAGGTCAGCGAACTGGAAGGTACGCGTGAGGGTCTCTCCTCGGAGATGAACCCCGAGGCGTTCATGGAGGTGATGGCGGTGGCCGAGTCCATCCGCACGCTAGCGGCGCGAGTGACGGGTTACGCTCAACTCTGGTTCGCCGAGGATACCCAGTCGCAGGATGCCCTGGTCTTCCTGGGCAGGATGGAGCAACTGGTCACCGAGGTTCAGAACCGGCTACTGTTCTTCGAGCTATGGTGGAAGGGGCTGGATGAAGCGGCGGCGGAGCGACTGCTGGCCAGGAGCGGGGACTACGCCTACTATCTGAAGACACTGCGGCGTTTCAAGCCTCATACCCTGTCGGAGTCCGAGGAGAAGATCATCAACCTGAAGGACGTCAACGGGGTGGATGCGCTGGTGAATCTGTACGAGATGATCACGAATCGGTTTACGTTCGAATTGGAGGTGGACGGGGAATGGAAGGAGATGACCCGCGCGGAGCTCTCCGCCCACTTCCGAGACCCCTCGGCGGAGACGCGGGCTGCGGCGTATCAGGAACTGCACGAGGTCTACAGCGACCAAGCCACGGTTCTGGGACAGATCTACAGCCACCGCATGCGCGACTGGGCGAGTGAGAACGTGAGCCTGCGGGCGTTTGACGCCCCGATCGCTGTCCGCAACCTGGCGAACGACATACCGGACCCTGTGGTCGATACCCTGCTGGCGGTCTGCCGCGAGAATATGTCGCTGTTCCAGCGGTACTTCCGCTTCAAGGCGAGCGAACTGGGTCAGGACAAGCTGCGCCGCTACGACGTCTACGCTCCGCTGGGCGCGGCGGAGAAGGCGTACCCCTTCGCGGAGGGGGCGGATATGGTGCTGGACAGCCTGAGGGAATTCTCGGAGGAAGTGGCGGACCAAGCTAGGCGCGTCTTCGTCGACGAGCATCTCGATTCCGAGATCCGTCCCGGGAAGCGCGGCGGTGCCTTCTGCGCGGGAGTGCTGCCGGGGGTGACGCCGTGGGTGCTGGTCAACTATGTCGGCAAGATCACCGACGTGACCACGCTGGCGCACGAGCTCGGTCACGCCGTGCACGCGATGATGGCCGAGGCTCACTCGATCTTCACGTTCCACTCGGCGCTCCCCCTGGCGGAGACGGCGTCGGTCTTCTCGGAGATGCTGCTGACGGATCGGCTGCTGCGGGAGGAGAAGGATCCGGACGTGCGGCGGCAGTTGCTGGTGACGACGCTGGACGATGCGTACGCGACGGTGGCGCGCCAGGCGTACTTCGTGCTCTTCGAGAAAGCGGCGCACCGCGAGGCGGCGGACGGCGTCAGCGTCGACGACCTGAGTGCCCTCTATCTGGAGAATTTGAATGAGCAGTTCGGCGACGCCGTCGACGTGAGCGATGATTTCCGCTGGGAGTGGACGGCGATCCCCCATTTCTACCACACGCCCTTCTACTGCTATGCCTACAGCTTCGGCCATTTGCTGGTTCTGGCCCTGTACCAGCAGTATCAGGAGGAGGGAGAGTCGTTCGTGCCGCGGTTCCTCGAGATTCTGGGTTATGGGGGCTCGCGGAGTCCGGAGGAGATCATCAGCGAAGCGGGTTTCGACATAGCCTCGTCAGATTTCTGGCAGCGGGGGTTCGACGTCATTGAAGGGTTGCTTGAAGAGTTGGAGGGACTTGGGCCTGCTCCCGCTCAGGCGACATGATCGCCCTCTCGACCGGGTCTCTGTACACCTACGGTATCGCTCGCGTCTTCGACCTGGCGGCCAAGGCTGGATTCGACGGGATCGAGGTGGTGGTGGACGACCGCTGGGACACCCGGCAGGTTGCCTATCTAGGACAGCTTTCTGCCGAGTTCGAGCTGCCCATTGTGGCGGTGCACAACCCGTTCGCCAGCCAAGTGGCGGGTTGGCCCGATGATCAGCTGGGACGACTTCGTCTCACCGTGAGTTTGGCACAGGAAATGGGAGCTCCCGTGGTGGTGGCTCACCTGCCCTGGCGGATTCACGCCGTGATGGGGCACGTGCACGCTTATCGTCTGCGGCACTTCCGGCTACCATTGCCCGTCCCCCGACGCGAGCCTTACTACCGCTTCGTAACGGACGGGTTGGCGGCGATGGAGGAGGAGATGGGGATCATTCTTGCCATCGAGAATATGCCAGCAAACACTCTCCTAGGGCTGAAGATCAATCCCTACTGGTTCAATAGCCCGCCTGAGTTGGAACGCTTTGCGCATCTGACGTTGGACACGACGCATTTGGGCACCTGGGGGCTTGACCCCCCGGCCGTCTATCGTCGGTTGGGCGAGCGGGTGTCGCACGTGCATCTTTCGAACTACGACGGACGGGAGCATCGATCCCCGCCGGACGGCCGCCTGGGGTTGGCGGACCTGCTCTAGGCCCTGGCTCGCGATGGCTATCGAGGGGCGGTCACCGTCGAATGTCATCCGGATGCGCTGGACGCTGAGGATGAGGGAACGTGCCTGAAGGCGCTGCGTCGGGCTCAATCTTTCTGTCGAGCACACTATGACTGGAGGTAGATCGGTGTCTGAACATACAAACACTCGCAATATCGTGGTGGAGCAAGTACCGAACCTGCCGATGGAGGAGCAACCGACCGAGCTGGTGGAACGGAAGGGGGTCGGTCATCCCGACTCGATCTGTGATGCGATCGCGGAGGCGGTGAGCGTCGAGCTCTCGCGGGCCTACCGAGATCGGTTTGGCAGGGTGCTGCATCACAACATCGACAAGGGGCTCCTGGTGGCCGGGGGAGCGACACCGGCTCTGGGGGGCGGGAGGGTGGACGAGCCCATGCGCCTCATCTTCGGCGATCGGGCCACTTATGAGTATGAGGGGGTCCGGGTTCCGGTGGGCGAGATTGCCGAGGCTGCGGCGAAGAGCTGGCTGCGAGGCCACCTCCGCTTCGTGGACCCGAGGGAGCACATCGTCTTTCAGAATGAGATCAAGCCCGGCTCGCCGGAGCTGACGGACATCTTTGAGCGGGAGGAGGTCGGAGCGAACGACACCTCGGCCGGTGTGGGATACGCACCGCTTTCGGAGACGGAGAAGCTGGTGCTGGCGGTGGAACAGCATCTGAACTCCACCGGTTTCAAGGCTGCCCATCCGGAGGCCGGCGAGGACATCAAGGTGATGGGGTACCGCTTCGGGAGAGAGCTGACGCTGACGGTTGCCCTGGCCTTCGTGGATCGCTTCATCGGTGATGAGGGGACCTACTTCGAGCGAAAGGGCGCCATTCACGACGAACTGCAGGCGTTCGTGGCGCGCCAGCCCCACGCGATGGAAGAGATCTCCATCGACATCAACACGCTGGATGAGCTGAGCCGGGGCACCGGAGGGATGTATCTGACGGTGCTCGGGACCTCGGCGGAGGGTGGGGACTGCGGTCAGGTGGGACGGGGTAACCGGGTGAATGGGGTTATCGCCTTCAACCGACCGGCGACCACTGAGGCGGCGGCGGGCAAGAACCCGGTCAGTCACGTGGGGAAGATCTACAATCTGCTCAGCCACGAGCTCGCCGAGCGGATCTATCTGGAGGTCGAGGGGCTGCGGGAGGTGACGGTGTATCTGTGCAGTCAGATCGGTCAGCCGATCGACCGGCCTCTGGTTGCTGCGGCGCAGGTGGTCCTGTCGGACGGAGCCGAGCTGGGAGACGTAAGAGGTCCGGTCTCTGAGGTGATCGACCGGGAGTTTGCGAATATCCACCATTTCACGGAGCGATTGATCCAGGGCGAGTTCAAGGTGTGGTGAGGGAGCGCATTATGCGGCTTAAGTGGTACGGATGGCTCGGTCTCGGCATTATCGTCCTGGCGGAAATCCTGTTGTTCGCCGGTCAAGCGTTCGTCGGTCGCTGGTTCACGCCGATCGTGTGGACCGGATACATTCTCTTCGCCGATGCGCTGGCGCTGCACCTGCGGGGGCACTCGTTGATCACCAATCGCCCGCGGGAGGCGCTGATGGTGGTGTGGATCTCCGTTGGGTGCTGGTTGGTGTTCGAGGTGTACAACCTCCGCCTGCAGAACTGGTATTACGTGAACGTGCCGGAGAATCCGATCGAGCGGAACTGGGCCTACTTGTGGTCGTTCGCCACGATTATGCCGGGTCTGTTCGAGACCGCCGACGTCCTGGATGGGTTGGGCTTTCTCAAGAATGTGCGGGTGGAGGCGGGGCTCCTATCCCCTGCAGTTCTGGCGGTGCTGTTCGTGGTCGGGTTGGGGTGGGTCACCATCCCGCCGCTCCTGCCGGTCCCGGTCGCCCGGTACACCTTTGGCTTCGTGTGGATCGGATTCATCCTACTCCTGGAGCCGATCAACGTGTTGCTGGGGGCCGATTCGCCTCTGAAGGCGTGGGTCGAGGGGGATCCGCGTCCGGCCCTCACGCTGCTGGCAGCGGGGATGATCTGCGGTCTGCTGTGGGAGTTCTGGAACTTCTGGGCCACCGCCGGGTGGCGGTATGCATTACCCTGGCCGCTCGACTTTGGGCCCCACTATTTCCGTATGCCGGTGCTGGGACTGCTGGGGTTCCCGCCCTTCGCCTGGGAGAGCTGGGTGATGTTCCAGTTCCTCAAGCGGGTGCTCCACGGCGACGTGCTCTGGAAGGGCTGAGGATAGGATTTCGACGGTGCTCCAGTTCGTGAAGTTCGGTGGTTCACTGATTACGGATAAGACCCGGGCGTACACGGCCCGGCGCGAAACGATCAGGGGTCTGGCGGAGGAGGTACGCCGATCGCTCGAGGCCGAGCCCGACCTGCGCCTGCTGCTGGGTCACGGCTCGGGCTCCTTCGGTCACTGGGCGGCTGAGCCGTACGGCACACGGAAAGGCGTCACGACATCGAGGGAGTGGCGGGGGTACGCAAAGGTCGCCGCGGCAGCCGCGCGGCTGAACCGGGTCGTCACCGACGCTTTTCTTGAGGCCGGCGTCCCCGTGCTCAGCGTGCAGCCCTCGGCGTCGGCGCGTTGTCGCGACGGCGAGCTCGTCGGCCTGGAGACGCGCCCGATCCAGGAGGCACTGGGTCACGGGCTGGTTCCCCTGGTGTACGGGGACGTGGCGCTCGATGAGATTCGCGGCGGGACGATTGTGTCTACGGAGGACCTCTTCGTTTACCTGGCCGACGGAATGCGACCCGATCGGATTCTGCTTCTGAGCCGGGTGCCGGGCGTGCTCGGCGTCGATGATGAGGTCATTCCTCAGATCACCCCGGCGAGGCTCCCGCGTTTGCGCGAGATGCTCTCGGGATCGGAAGCGGTGGACGTCACCGGGGGTATGGCGGACAAGGTGGAGCGGATGGTCGAGCTGGTGGTACGACATCCGGAGACGACGGTGCGCATCTTGACCGGTACCCAGGCCGGGCTGCTGACGAGGTGCCTGGTTGATGAGGGGATTGAGGTGGGCACGCTTATTAGGAGTGACAAGGGGGATTAAGGTGACCGGCACAGGCTTAGCTGCGCACGCTTGGCAAGTGCCGGTCACCGTACGGAACCTGGAGAGGACGTGCAGCATTGACATGAACCTCTCACCTGCTATAATCAGTGTCTTGAGGTAGCAGGCCGAGCAGGGTTTGAGGGTCGGTGACGGCGGAAGCCCGACTGCTCCGCAGGCCTCCATTCCTCAATGGTCGTACAGACAGCCCCCAATTTTGGGGGCGAATTTGCGATAGGGAGCGTTCATTGATTACGTCTGGAATTAGGACTTACGTTCTTCTACGGCATCGAAAGGACCTCGCATGAGAGAAGCTAAGACCTGGCGCCTAGTCGCCATCATCGTCGTGGCGCTGGTTTCGCTATTCGTTGACCTGAACATCAACCATCCGGGATGGGTGGAGAGCGTGCTCTTCTGGCAGCCAGAGGGGCAGCGAGACATCGCGCTGCGCCTGGGGCTCGATCTGCAGGGTGGGCTCAAGGTGTTGTTGGCGGCAGACCCGGCGGAAGGGCAGGAATTCGATCGAGACTCGATGGAGACGGCGCGCCGCATCGTCGAGAGCCGCGTCAACAGCCTGGGATTGACCGAGCCGGTCGTCCAGGCGCAGGGGGAGCGCCGCATCATCGTCGAGCTGCCCGGCGTCGAGGATCCCGAGCAGGCGGTCGAGACTATCAAGGGGACTGCGCTGCTGGAGTTCGTGGACGCTGCCGGAAATCCTCTTCTTCCCGGTACCGTCGTCACCACGTCCCTGGGTGGGCCCGAGGCCGTGGTGGGGGAGGAGGTTACCGGCACCACCTCGGTGATGGGGACGACGGGGGTGACGCAGACGCAGTCTCAAGCGCCGAATCAGGTCTACGAGACGATTCTTACAGGGGCTGATCTGGCGAACGTGGGGCTCGATCGTACACCTCAGAATGAGTACGTGATTCCCTTCGAGTTGAAGCCCGAGGCCGCCGAGACGTTTGGTCAGTATACGGCGGCCAGCGTCGGGCAGTTCCTCTGCATCGTGCTCGACAAGAGTGTGATTTCGTGTCCGCGGATCCAGGAGCCGATACCGGGCGGACGGGGATCGATCTCCGGTGCCTTCACCCTGGAGGAAGCACGACAGCTGGCCGTTCAGCTGCGTTACGGTGCTCTGCCGATGCCGCTCCGGGTAGAGAGCTTCAACCGAGTCGGCGCCACGCTGGGGGAGCGCTCGGTGAATCGGTCGGTACGGGCGGGTGTGATCGGACTGAGCGTGGTGTTACTGTTTATGCTGGTCTACTATCGGTTGCCGGGGGCGCTGGCGGACGCGGCTCTGATCGTGTACGTCTTGATCAACTTCGCGCTCTACAAGCTGGTTCCCATCACGCTGACGCTACCGGGCATCGCCGGGTTTATTCTCTCGGCGGGGATGGCCGTCGATGCGAATATCCTGATCTTCGAGCGGATGAAGGAGGAGCTTCGTTCCGGGCGCCGGCTGACGCGGGCCATCGAAATGGGTTTTGAGCGGGCGTGGCCCTCGATCCGGGACGCGCAGCTCTCGACGCTGATCATCACCGGCATCTTGTTCCTCTTCGGCACGAACTTCGGAGCGAGCATCGTTAAGGGATTCGCGATCACACTGGCCCTCGGTACCACGGTTAACCTGTTCACCGCCGTCTTCGCCACACGCACCTTCGTGCGTCACGTGGCGGTCGTTGCGGAGGACTGGTTGTCCGAGCGGAAGTGGATTTTGGGAGTGTAAGCATGTTTAATATCGTCCAGAAACGACGCTGGTATTTCCTTTTCTCTGGTGCTTTGATCGCCTTAAGCCTCACGGCGATGGTCGTCTCGTACGTGCGGTTCGGTGAGCCGCTGCGAATCGGCATTGACTTCACCGGCGGGAGCATCTTCGTACTCAGATTCGAGGAGGCCGTCGCCGAGGAACAGATCCGAGGGGTGTTCGCTGACCGGGGTCTGGACAGCGCGATCGTACAGGCCTTGGGCGCACCGGAGGAGCACCGCTGGCAGGTGCGGACGCGGGAGGTCACAGCCGACGAGGTGGGAGAGATACTGACGACACTTGAGGAACGGGTCGGGGCCATCAATCGGGATGCACTGACGTTCGATACGGTGGAACCGGCTATCGGGAGCGAGGTGGCTCGCGCCGCCGGTCTGGCTATCCTGGTGGCCTCTCTGATTATCGTGGCTTTCATGTGGTTCTCGTTCCGGAACGTGCCGAACGCGTTCCGTTATGGTGTGTGCACGATCGCCGGTATGTCCCATAACCTGCTCATCGCCTTCGGCTTCTACGCGCTGATGGGCATTGTAGCGGGGTGGGAGGTGGACTCGCTGTTCCTCACCGCGGTTCTGACGGTGATCGGATTCTCGGTGCAGGACGTGATCGTGGTGTTCGATCGGATCCGGGAGAACATCCCGAAACACCGGAATGAACCGTTCGAGATGGTGGTGAACCGGTCGATTCTGGAGACGATCCACAGGTCGCTGGCGACGCAGCTGAATGCAATGTTCGTCATGGTCGCCATCATCCTGTTCGGCGGCATGACGATCAGGCCGTTCATCTCGGTTCTGCTGGTGGGTATGGTCAGCGAGACTTACTCGGCGATCTTCATCGCGGTGCCGCTATTGGTGGTCTGGGAGAAGGCCTCGCGGCGGCGGGCGGCGGCGCAGGCTGCGGCGTGAGAGGCGGGAGTAGGGAGTAAGAAGTAGGGGGAGCATCGGGGGCTGAAACGGGGTGTGGAGGCCGCATCCACTTGGTTGTCGCTCCCAACGCTCCCTTGGTTTCGTCAGGGGCAAGTGGAAAAGGCGAGGAGCGACGAGGAAGTCGAGGTTTGCTGTTTGAAAGAGCACCAGGAAGGCTGTAGATACCTGGTGCTTTTTGCATCACGGGGACCAGTTGCTCTGAGGCGAGCAGCCGATTCGATGGTGGTCAGGTCGTCCCGGGCTTTGCCGTCACTGAGGATAGATTTCCCCCGTAGAGATCCGAATACGCCAGAAAACCGATCCCCAGATAGGCGAGCGTCTTGGGGATCATAAGCATCCCGAGAAGGGGTACGCGCTGGACGAGGAACACCACGGGGATGTAGCAGGCGTATGAGACGAGGATCATCACGCCGATCCACAGAAACGTGCGATCGCCCGATGCGCGGGCATCGCGGAGTATGAGAAATGCAACCCCAAGCCCCTGGATCACAAGTGGGAGATTGCGGTAGGTGGACCAGGGTTGGGGCGGGACGACGCTGTTCCACTGGTTGGCGGGAGGCAGCAGGAGCGCGATGCGAACCGCGGCGGCTGCCAGCAGGAGGCCCTCGAACCACCCGAAGCGCTCCTCGAAGCGTGCTCGCCAGACGAAGAGCATCAGAGCATAGAAAAGGGTCACCGTGAAAGCAGTGGCCATCGCCCCGAGGCCGACCAAGCCGATCTGACGCCCCAAGAAGCCGAAACTGAACTCCAGGTCGCCCAGCGCGTAGGCGAGAACGCGGAATCCGACGTGTCCCGTATCTCCCAGCGCCAAGAGGGCAAAGGCCCACATCATGAACCTGGCGGTATTGCGGCTGGTGGGTGGCACGGTCGCGCGACGACGCGCCATGGCTGCGACCAAACCCCATACGACGATGAGATAGACGACGTTGAAGGTGATCTCCGTCCACATCCTGGCCGACTCGGGCATGGGTTCTCCTTTTCTGCGTTGCTCTGTTTCGTCGCCGGTTCTGTCGTTTTCGCTGTTCTACTTGAGTGGTCTGCCTAGTCGTCAGACCTAGGTGCCTGGGCCAGAAGCATACCGGCCAACATTACTGCTCCGAACGTGTGAAACTGAATCGCGTGACCGAAGATGGTAAGCATTTGACCCGACGCTCAACGTGAAGAGCCTGCTTGACAGCCGCCGAGGCGCCTATCTGAGGCCTTGGATCCATGCGGTGGGAGCACCACCCGAACGGCGGTTTTTGGAAAGTAATGCACGGATCAGTAGTCCGCAGCCCAGGAGCTACTCCGCGGATAGAGACTCGCCCAGTACGAGCCAGCCGGCGAGGGCCGCGAAGACGGACTCGGTGCTCAGGATGATCGCCGCGTGCATCGGCGTGGTGTGCCGCCGGGCAACGACCTGGGTGGTGTACCCCAGGCCGAGGGAGAGGATACCGGCGTACAGGATGGCCGGGATAACCAGAAGAAGCCCGCCCCAGGTTCCTGGCTCGAGGACGAGGGCCGCGGGTAGACTGAGCAGGGCACACGTCGCGTATTGGAGGAAAGCCAGGCGCAGGGGATCTCGCCCCGGTGCGACAAGCCCAATGGCGATGACGTGGAGGGCCCACATCAGGGCGCTGCCGACCACCCATCCGTCGCCCAGAGCGAGCTGGAGTTCCTCTCTCCGTTGAGGAGGAAGAGCCCGGCTGCCCCGAGCCCGCGCCGAGGCAGCTGGTCCAGCCAGCCCACTCGCCCCACGCCAGAGCCAGGAGAAGCGGCACGATAACCACGTAAAGGCCGGTGATGAACCCGGCCTCGTCGGCCGTTGTACAGATAAGGCCGACTTGCTGAAGGCTCGCGGCGACGAAGAGAAGCACGCCCAGTAGTGCCCCTGCTGCGCAGTTCATCCCACGATGGGAGGCGAAGCCTCGCCCGGCCCAGAACGGGGATTAGCGTGAGGCTGCCGACCGCGAAGCGCGTGGTGTTGAAGGCAAAAGGACCGACCTCCGTCATGCCGAGTCGCTGGGCGACGAAGGCGCTGCCCGAGATGACCGCGACGAGGAGCAGAGGGAGGTCGGCTCGAAGCCGTCTGCTGCGTGGCGCCGCGACACCGACGTCATTCATACCGTAGGGCTTCGATCGGGTTCAGAAGGGAAGCACGTCGCGCCGGGTAGACGCCAAATATGAGCCCCACTGCAGCCGAGAAGGTCGTCGCCAGGACCACGGCCTGCGCCGTGACGACGGCGCTGAATCCATCGATCAAGTTGGAGACGATCGACGCCCCCAGCGCGCCCAGGCCGATCCCAATGAGGCCGCCGACGACGGAGAGGGATATTGCCTCCAACAAGAACTGCCAAAGGATGTCGCTCTGTCTGGCACCGACGGCCTTGCGGAGGCCAATCTCCCGAGTACGCTCCGTCACCGACACGAGCATGATGTTCATAATGCCGATGCCGCCGACCAGGAGGCTGATGCCCGCGATGGCACCCAGGAACGTCGTGAGCACGTTGGTTATGTTGCCGAACACGCTGATGATGTCCTCCTGGCTGAAGATGGTAAAGTCATCCTCGTCGCTGAAATCGATCTCGTGTTGATCCCGGAGGATGGCGGCCACCTGCCGCGAGGCGGCATCGATGCGGTCCTTGCTGGCGGCCTCGACGACAATCTGGGAGACCTGGTAGTCGCCTGACTGGCTGCGCATCGAGACGAGGCGCGTCTGCATTGTGGTTATGGGCACCATGACCGTTTCATCCTGGCTCCCGAAGGATGACCCCCCCTTCTCCTCCATAACGCCGATCACCCGGAATAGGACGTCGTTGATCTTGATCGTCTCGCCCAGGGGATACGGGTTCTCGGGAAAGAGCTCATCGACGACGTCCTGACCCAGGACGGTCACCCGGGATCGCGACTCTATGTCTGCTTCGCGGATGAACTCCCCCGCCACAGGGAACCATTTACGGACTGTTGCGTATTCCGGAGCGACGCCTTCGACCCGAGCGACCATATCCTCCTTGGCCGTGGCGACGATGGTGGTCTGGACCACGACCGGCGCGACAGCTACCACGTCGGGGGCACGGATGGGGTCGCGGAGGGCCTGGACGTCGTCGTTGGTCAATTCGGCGCCACCGGTGATGGTACCGGGCTCACCGGAGAAGGCCTGATCCTCACCGCCGGGGATGACGAAGAGGAGGTTAGACCCGAAGCCTCGAAACTGCTCCTCGACATAGACGGAGACGCCTTCGCCGGCGGACATCAGGGTGATGACCGCGCCGACACCGATGATGATTCCCAGCATCGTCAGGGCCGATCGGAGCTTGTTGGCCGTCAGAGCCCGTAGTGCTATGCGGACGCTTTCCAGAAAACTCACGATACCCTGCCTTCCATTGTTGCGGGGGATGGCTCGCCGTCGGTCACCAGAACAGGCTGCTCGTCGGATTGGTCGGTATCGCTGCCTTGTGGGTTCGCCACCAGCGGCTCCTCCACGATCTCGTTGTGGGTGATCTGTCCGTCGTGCAGGTGGATGATGCGCTCGGTATGGCGAGCGATCATCGGATCGTGGGTGACGAGGACGACGGTCATGCCGCGCTCCTGGTTCAACCCCTGCAGGACGGCCATCACGTCGGCGCCTGACTTGCTGTCGAGGTTACCGGTGGGCTCGTCGGCGAGGATTATGGACGGATTGTTTGCCAGCGCTCGTGCGATCGCCACTCGTTGTTGCTGTCCACCGGACAGCTCCGTCGGCAGGTGATCCAATCGATGTCCCAGGCCGACGGCTTCCAGGGCCTCTCGGGCTCTGTCACGCCGTTCTGCGCGTCCGACCCCAGCGTAGATCAGGGGCAGGGTGACGTTCTGCAGAGCTGTGGTGCGGGCCAGCAGGTTGAACGTCTGAAAGACGAATCCAATGCGACGGTTGCGAATTGTCGCCAGATCGTCGTCGCGCAAGTGGCCGACATCCTTTCCCTCCAGCAGGTATGTTCCTGCGGTCGGTTGGTCCAGACAGCCGATGATGTTCATCACGGTAGACTTGCCGGACCCCGAAGGGCCCATGATGGTCAGGATCTCTCCCTTTTCCATCTTCAGGGAGACGCCGCGCAAGGCGTGCACCTCGACCTCCCCCATCTGGTAGACTTTGGTGATTTCCTGTAATTCAATGACCGGTGTTTCCATTCCATTCACCTGCTTCACTCGGCTCCGAAATCGAAGGGTGAGGATTCCGGAGCGCGTACAACTTCGTCGCCAGCGGCAAGGCCGTCGAGCACCTGAGCGACGCCCTCGGAACGTATACCCAGACGGACGTCCACACGCTCAAGATCTTCTCCGGTGCGTCGATTCACGTAATAATGCCCGGTATCGCGGTCGACGCGCACGGCCCAGGTTGGTATCTTCACCACATCGGTGAGCTCCTCCACGATGACGGTGGCGTTGGTCGTCATATCGGCGCGGATTGGCGCGTCGGTAGGCTCGAGGTCGATATGGACCTCATAGGTGACGACGCCTCCGTCCACCCCCGCCGCCGTCGCGATCCGCTGAACCGTGCCTGTCACGCGAGCATCAGGGAGGGCATCGAAGGTGAGCCGCACTGTCTGACCCTCCTTCAGCCGTCCCACATCCAATTCATCCACGGCCACGTTGACGTGGAAACCCGAGGCGTCCACCAAGGTGACCGCGGGCAACCCGACGGAGGCCTGCTCGCCGGTCGACACGTGGACGGTTCCGACGATGGCGTGGAAGGGAGCCTCCAGCACGGTCTGTTCCACTGCGAGCTCGGCCTGTCTGACTGAAGCCCGGGCCTGATCGACGCGTCCTTCAGCCGCCGTGATCTGTTCCTCGGTAGCGCCTTCCAGCAGCAGATCGAGTTGCGCTTGAGCCGCGTCGCGCTGCGATGCGGCGGAGGCCACGTTGGCCTGGGCCGCTCGCAGCTGATCCTGATTGGCCCCGTCTTTCACTTCCTCAAGGCGTGCTCGCGCGGCTTCGAGGGCTTCGTTGGCGGCCTCCAGGCGGTAGCGGGCCTGTTCCTCCGGTACTCCCAGGAGGGGGCATATCTCCCGCTCAATGCTCTCTGTGGCCGTGATCACGTCACCGTTGGGCAGTTCTTTGATCGGGTCGCCCTTCGATATCTTGAAGGTGAAGCATTCCATCGTCTTCTCATGAAAATCGTAGGCTTTCTTCTGTTCGGTGAGCGCTGACGCAACTTCAGCCTCCGCCGCCGCGATCTGGGGCTGCCCCGGGCCGGCCGCTACCTGGTCGCGCTCGGCCGCCGCGGCACCGAGCTGAGCGTCAGCCGCACGGAGATTGGCTTCGTTCGCCTCAACTTCCTCCTTCTGGGCTCCCGCTCGTAGCTTTGCCAGTTGTGCCTCTGCGGCGGCGAGGTTCGCCTTTGCACGGTCTGCCTCCAGGGTGGGGCGCTCGGCGTCCAGCCGGACCAGCACGTCGCCGGCCTGAACCTCGTCACCGACCTCAATGAGAACCTCGGCAATCTGACCGCCAGCTTCGAAGCTCAGGTTGGCCTGCTTCGCCGGTTTGATCTGGCCGCTGGCAGAGACGGTCACAAGCATATCTCCGCGTTCGACGACGGCGGACCGGAGGTTCTCCCTCGCTGCCCGGGCGGACTGCTGGCGTGAGCGCCAGATCAACCCGCCAGCCACGGCGGCAATTACGACAATCCCAAAAATAACGTAAAGCGTCTTTCGTTTCATTCTAATCCTCTACTGCGGTGGTCCGAAGTCGAATGTCGTGTCTTCCGCACGACGGACGACTTCGTCGTCTTCGGACAGGCCGCTGAGCACCTGGACGACACCTTCGTATCGCGCGCCAAGCTCGACGTCGACGCGTTCGATCTCATCTCCCACGCGGCGCTCGACGAAAGGCTGGCCTGTGTCTCGATCAACTCGCACCACCCACGTCGGAATCTTCAGCACATCGGTCAACTGCTCCACCACGATCGTGGCATTGGCCGTCATATCCGTACGGAGCGGGACGTCGGTCGAAGCCAGATCGATCCGGACGTCGTAGGAGACGACGCCGCTTTCGGTCGTGGCAATCGGCGCGATGCTCCGTATCGTGCCATCGACGGTGGCCTCCGGTAGGGCCTCCACGGTCACTTCGCCGGTCTGACCTGCCTCCAGTCGCGAAATATCCAGCTCGTCGACGCCGACGGTCATATGGACAGCGGAGTTGTCGACGAGGATAACCGGCGGTTGTTGTGACGGCGATACTTCGCCGGGCGTCAGGTTAACTTCGGAGACAACACCGCCAAAAGGAGCGTGCAGGGTGGCATTCCGTAGGGAGAGTTCAGCCAAATCCAGCGCTACCTGAGCCTGCTCGACCTGGGCCTCGGCCTCAGCGACATCCTGCTCGGTTGGTCCGGCCAGCAACTGATCCAGCCGGGCCTGGGAGGTGTCGCGCTGGGCGGCAGCGGCTGCCACGTTCGCCTGGGCAGCCCGAAGCTCATCTTGATCCGGGCCGGCCAGCAGGTCCTCGAGCTGGGCCTCGGCCGCGGCCAACTCCTCCTTGGCCGTGAAGAGGTCGTAGTTTGCCTGCTCTTTCTCCTCTCCTTCTTCCTCGATCAGATCGTAGGTGTCCTGAGCTATCTCCCTGGCTGTATTGGCCTGCGCGACCTGGGCGCGGGCCGAAGCGATCTCGGCCTGGGTGGGACCACTCGCCACCTGATCTCGATTCGCGGCGGCTGCACTCAACTGAGCCGACGCGGACTGGAGGTTCGCCTCCGCTTGCTCGATTTCTTTTGGTCTCGGAGTTGCCAAGAGCTCGGCTAGCTGCGCCTCGGCAGACGCCAGAGCGGCCTGCGCCTGCTCTATCTGCACCGCCAGCTGGTTGGTGTCGAGACGGGCGAGGACATCGCCTTCTTCAACCTCGTCTCCCTCCTCAACAAAGACCTCTACGACGCGTCCAGGTGTCTCGAACATGAGCCCGACCCGAGCCTCGGGAAGGATTCTCCCACTGGCAGTCACGGCGACGACCATTTCGCCGCGCTCCACGGAAGCAGAGCGAACCGGCTCCTCGGGTCCACCCTGACCCGGGCGTAAACGCCAAAACGCCACTCCGCCTGCCGCTGCCAGAATGACTACGGCCAGGATCACAATTATCGTGCGTCTTTCCATCCAACCTCCCGAGGCCTTCGCGAATGGCGAAGACCGAGTTGTTCAGATTCAGTAGACCCAATGTCGCTCGGCCTGGACCGCCAGATCCAGGCGAAAGGGAGCCATCTCCCAGAGGATTTGACAACCCGTTAGAGCAGCTTCGGATTTACCGAGTTCTCATTTATGACCAAAGAATAAAGTTGACCAGGGTCATAAATTATAGCGCGCCAGGTCGAAATGTCAAGGGTACGGCAGAACGAGGATACGCCAGAGCACAGGGGTTTGCGTGTGGATGGAAACCCCCGTATAATCTATCGAGATTGTATTGACGGAGTTAATTGACGAGGGCTGATTGCGGCTGACAGCGGCTGACAGCGGATGTCAGCGGCTGACAGCGAGTGTCAGCTAGGGATTGCATTCAATGATTCGTGTGCTGCTGATAAGTGAAATGGGGCTGGTGAGCAACCTGATCGCGTCGGTGTTGGAGGACGAATCCGACATTGACGTCGTGGGGCGAACGACTTCGCCTGTGGGTGCGCTCGATCAACTGCCGGAAGCCGACGTCGTCCTGATAAGCACCCGTTTGCGTGAGGACGGGGCCCTGAGGTTCACCGAGGCGGCCGTGGAGAGAGACGCCTCGGCCAAGGTGCTGGTCATCGGGCTGCGCGAATCGGAGCAAGAGGTCCTCAAGTACGTCGAGGCGGGGGCCGACGGTTACGTGCTCCGGGACAACTCGGTCGATACGCTCCTCGAGAAGGTCCGGGCGGCCGATCAGGGGGAGGCGCTGATCTCGCCTGACGTCGCGTATGCCCTGATGTCGCGCCTTGCAGAGCTGGCACAACTCTTTTCCCGGGTCGAGACGGGCCTTGATGAACCGGTTGACCTGACGCCTCGTGAACAAGAGGTGCTGGATCTGGTTGGTGAGGGACTGACGAACCAGCAGATCGCGGATCGCCTGTACATCGAGGTGGGTACGGTGAAGAATCACGTCCACAGCATCCTCCAGAAGCTCGACGTGAACAGCCGGGAAGACGCCGCTGCCTATCTCGCTTTGATCAAATAGCAGATCCTCTCCTCTGGCTGGATATACCTCAATCTGTATCCCGATCTTGTATCTCGATACATAGACGTCATCCCGGGTTTGTGTTACCCTATGAACAGCGTTGTAGGCCTGCGACGGTCCATGTCGCAGGCATGTCAGTTGTTCCAGATCCGAGGTGAAACGTCGATGATGGAGATGCACCGTGTTGTCTTGGCCCACGACTCCCGCTTGCTGCGGGGTATGCTGAAGCACGTGATTGATAAGGCCCCTGGCCTGGAGGTGGTAGACGAGATCTCGGATCTGCGGCTGCTGCTCTCCACGGTGGAGAAGAAGCATCCGCACTGGGCGATCGTGTCGCTTTCGCGGGATGGGCGCGTGCCTGAGATTGCCGATCGCGTCCTCGACAGATGCTCATCAGTAAACATACTCGCGGTGACGATCGACGGATCGCTGGCAAAGATCAAGCGGGTTGCGCGCCGCGAGCAGATTCTGGGCCATCTATCTCTGGAGAAGCTGATCTCGGTTCTGGTGGAGAACGGCGTGGGATCGGAGAGCGACTCGGAGCCGAGCCCGTGAGGACAGGGGACGCGCCCTTTGAAGACGAGGGCAGAGGAAAAAAGGAGAAGGAGTGGCAGTAGAGGTGTCTGGCAGGGTGCAGGACGAGATAATGAACCGAAATAAGAGGTGGGACGATCGATGAACAAGCGACCAAGAGACCGAGACGACGGCGAGCAGAATGAAGGACCCTTGAGGCAACGGTTGCAGCGGCCGGGATGCAGCTTCGGAAGCATCGTCATTTGGGCTCTTCTGGGCCTGGCTCTTGCCTCTCTCTTCTGGGGGCCGCTGAGCAATCAATTCGACAACAGAACCCGCATCAGCTACAGCACCTTCCGCGAGCACGTAGAGGACGGGCAAGTCGCGCGCGTCACCGTGCAGGGGCAGCAGATTCGGGGCCAGCTCACAGAAGCCGCGGAGAGGACGACGGACGGCGGGGATACGGTCACCTACGAGCAGTTTGTCACGTACTTACCCTCCTTTGGCGACGATGAGCTTCTCTCGGCGCTG
>Ga0207752_1000040_pt1 | contig 53728 bp, 24 predicted proteins | sample Pon2CUnioCityCA_6_FD_187272 | JGI IMG/M metagenome (GOLD analysis project Ga0207752, IMG submission 187272) | Marine sediment microbial community from Union City, CA, USA - Pond 2C Sediment 2 (SPAdes) | ecosystem: Environmental > Aquatic > Marine > Intertidal zone > Salt pond sediment ... | reverse complement strand
GCTCCGTCTCATACCAGTACCCGCCACGAATCTACGATGTCCCTGCCAACCTGCTGAAGGAAGGGAAGAACGTCATCGTCGTCAGGATCATCAGCAACGGGGGTCGGGGCGGTTTTGTCCTGGACAAGCCATACCGGCTCTCGGCGGCCGGGCACACCATCGACTTGCAGGGCCAATGGCAGTACAAATTGGGGGCCACTATGGACCCATTGCCGGGCAAGAGGTTCATCGAGTGGCAGCCGCTGGGACTGTATAATGGAATGATCGCCCCGCTTGTAAACTGCAGAATCAAAGGAGTCATCTGGTATCAGGGTGAATCCAACACGGGAAGAGCGCTTGAATATCGGAGATTGTTCCCGGCGCTGATCGCTGACTGGAGAGCCAAATGGCATCAGGGAGACTTCCCCTTCCTCTACGTGCAATTAGCCAATTTCATGGAAGCGACGGACCAGCCCTCCGAGAGCAACTGGGCCGAGCTGAGAGAAGCGCAGCTTCGCACGCTCGCTGTTCCCAATACGGCAATGGCTGTCACGATCGATCTCGGTGAGTGGAATGACGTCCATCCCCTGAACAAGGAAGATGTCGGCAAACGGCTTGCACTCGCAGCGCAGAAGATCGCGTATGGCGACGATGAAGTCGTGCATTCGGGTCCTATCTATGAATCCATGGAGATTGAAGGAAACAAGATCATTCTCACATTCAAACATATCGGCGCCGGATTGGTCAGTCGAGGAGGCGACGAGCTGAGCCAATTTGCCATTGCCGGTGCTGATAAGAAATTCGTCTGGGCAAAGGCAGAGATAGAGGGAAACACAATCGTGGTCTGGAGCGAGGACGTGAGCCAGCCTGTGGCCGTTCGGTATGCCTGGGCTGATAACCCTGAAGGGGCGAATTTGTACAACAGGGAGGGCTTGCCGGCGTCCCCGTTTAGAACGGATAAATGACGTCTGCATAAGTGACGGCACCGATGCGTCCAGGGATGTGTACGCGGGCCGCAGTCGGGAGTCCTGAGGGCTCGACTGGTTTGGATTGGTGTGACCGCAATTCGACGGTCAATGAATAGGAGATTATTAGCCGTGAGTCCTCGTGATAATCAAAGCTCAGTCTATCGGGATCCCGAACTGCCGGTTATGCAGCGGGTCCGCGACCTCCTTTCCCTGATGACGCTGGAGGAAAAGGTCGCCCAAATGCTCTGCGTCTGGCAGGATAAGGCCAAGACACTGGTGAATGACAACGGTGACTTTGACCCGGCCAAGGCCAAGGAACACTTCGCCGATGGTCATGGTCTCGGGCAGGTGGGCCGGCCCAGCGACGCCGGCGGAGGCAGGGGCGCCCGGCAGATGGCGGAGCTGACCAATGCCATTCAGAAGTTCTTTATCGAGAACACCCGTCTCGGCATCCCGGTGATCTTCCATGAAGAATGTCTGCACGGTCAGGCCGCGGCCGATGGCACGAGCTTCCCGCAGCCGATCGGCTTGGGTGCAACCTTCGATCCGGACCTGGTCGAGAGGCTCTTCGCCATGACCGCGAAGGAGGCCCGTCTGCGCGGCACGCATCAGGCCCTGACGCCGGTGGTGGACGTGGCTCGTGAGCCGCGCTGGGGCCGAGTGGAAGAGACCTACGGCGAGGATCCCTATCTGGTGTCGCGCATGGGGATGGCCGCGGTGCGAGGCTTTCAGGGCGACGCCGCCTTCAAGAACAAGGAACACGTCATCGCCACGTTGAAACACTTCGCCGCCCACGGTCAGCCGGAATCCGGGACCAACTGCGCGCCGGCCAATGTCTCCCTGCGGGTCTTGCGCGAGACCTTTCTCTATCCATTCAAGAAGGCGGTCCTGGACGCCGGCTGCATCAGTGTCATGGCGTCGTACAACGAGATCGACGGCGTGCCTTCCCACGCCAACAAGTGGCTGCTGCGCGACGTCTTGCGGGATGAATGGGGCTTCAAGGGATTCGTCGTGTCCGATTACTTCGCCGTTCGTGAGCTGAACGAACGGCCCGGCTTCTTCGGCCAGTTCCTCGCCGAGAATGGCAAGGCCGCAGCCGCATTAGCGGTTCAGGCCGGCGTGAATATCGAGCTGCCGGATCGCGACTGCTATCCGCATCTCGTGGAGCTGGTCCGAGAGGGAGCCATTGCGGAAGCGCTGCTGGATGAGCTGGTTGCGCCCATGCTGGAATGGAAATTCAGACTTGGGCTCTTTGACGATCCGTACGTGGATCCTGAGACGGCGGAACGTGTCGTGGGATGCTCCGCGCATCGCGACCTGGCCCTGGAGGCCGCCCGCAAGACGATCACCTTACTTAAGAATGAAGGCCAAACGGCCCCATTTGACCCGGCCGGAATCAAGACCATCGCAGTGATTGGTCCCAATGCGGACCGGCCGCTGCTGGGCGGCTACAGCGGCGTGCCCAAGCACTGCTCCACAGTTCTGGAGGGGATCCGCGACTACGTGGGCGACCGTGTCGAGGTCCTGTATCATCAGGGGTGTAAGATCACCATCGGCGGCTCCTGGCAGCAAGACGAAGTCGTGCCCAGCAATCCTCAGGAGGACCGCATCAGCATTGCCGAGGCGGTCAAGGTGGCCCGGAAGGCCGACGTCATTGTGTTGGCCATCGGTGGCAATGAGCAGACCTCGCGCGAGGCCTGGGAGCCGACCCACATGGGCGATCGCACCAGCCTGCAAATGGTGGGGCTGCAGGACGAGCTGGTCGACGCCATGGTCGCGACGGGCAAACCGGTCATCGCTTTTCTCTTTAACGGTCGTCCCCTGGCCGTGCGTAATCTAGCGGCCAAGGTCCCCACGATCTTTGAATGCTGGTATCTCGGTCAGGAAACCGGTCGGGCCGTAGCTGAGGTCCTTCTTGGGGACGTCAATCCCGGCGGCAGACTGCCGATCACGGTCCCCCGTTCCGTGGGCCATATCCCGGCGTACTACAACTACAAGCCATCGGCTCGCCGCGGCTATCTGTTCGATGAGGTCAGCCCTCTGTACGCCTTTGGCTTCGGCCTCAGCTACACGCAGTTTACGTTCGGTCCGCCACGGCTGGTCAAGGAAGTGATCGGGCCGGATGAATCGACGCAGGTGCAGGTTGATGTCACCAATACCGGCCGGGTCACCGGTGATGAAGTGGTCCAGATGTATATCCGTGACTGCGTCAGTTCCGTTACGCGTCCGGTCAAGGAGTTCAAGGGTTTTCAACGTATCACGTTGAAACCCGGGGAAACGCAAACCGTCTGTCTGGACATCACGCCCGAGCATCTGGCTTTCTACAATATCGATATGGACTATGTCGTCGAGCCGGGCGAATTCAAGATCATGATCGGCAATTCCTCCCGTGATGAGGATCTCCAGCACGTAATCCTAACCGTCGGATAGACTGACAATCCAATACGAAAAGCGGTTCAACGATGATACTCACGAAGGAGGCGCAGCATGGCCAACATACGTGCCAGGAACATCTTATGTGTGTCGCTAATTCTGTCGGTAGCGGTGGGCGTTTTTGCCCAGCAAACTCAGCGTGGTGCAAGGGATCGTTGGGCTGAGATCCGACGTCTGTCTGCAGAAGATCACCAGAAAATGATGGATCTGCTGGGCATCAAGTCATTGCGGCCCGGTCGTAATGGCATGGACCCTCAAGCGGACAATTACGCCAATTACGATGAGGCCAAAGCCAATCCCTACCCGAAGCTGCCGGGCCCGCTGGTGCTGAAGAACGGACAGAAGGTTACGACGGCCGAGATGTGGTGGAATCAGAGACGTCCCGAGATCGTAGAGGACTTCGACAGGGAGATCTACGGCCGCGCTCCCAAGGACACGCCCAGGGTGAGCTGGGAAGTGACCAGCACCACTCAGGAGAAGAACGGCGATGTGCCGGTCATAACGAAAGAGCTGGTGGGCCACGTTGACAATTCCTCCTATCCGGCCATATCCGTCGATATCGAGCTGACGTTGACTACCCCAGCCGAGGCAACGGGACCGGTGCCCGTCATCATGGAATTTGGCTTTGGTGGGCGCTTTGGCAGGCCCCCACGGGGCGATGGTCCCACTTGGCAAGAGCAAGTTCTCGACAAGGGCTGGGGCTATGCCATCATTGTGCCGTACAGCATTCAAGCCGACTACGGCGGCGGTCTGAACGAGGGCATCATCGGTTTGTGCAACAAGGCGCAGCCTCGAAAGGCCGACGACTGGGGCGCCCTGCGGGCCTGGGCCTGGGGCGCCAGTCGCGCCCTGGACTATTTTGAGACCGACGGATCCGTGGACGCGAAGCAAGTCGGCCTGGAGGGCCACTCGCGGTTTGGCAAGGCCACCCTCGTCGCCATGGCGTACGATCGGCGTTTCGCCATCGGTTTTGTCAGCTCCTCCGGCGCAGGTGGCGCGAGCCTTCTCCGTCGTGATTATGGCGAGATCGTAGAGAATCTCGCCAGCTCGGGCGAATACCACTGGATGGCCGGCAACTTCCTCAAGTACGCCGGGCCCCTGACCTGGGATGATCTGCCCATTGATGCTCATGAGCTGGTCTGCTTGTGTGCTCCGCGTCCCGTGTTCATCAGCAGCGGCTCGATCAATGGGGATGCATGGGTGGACGCAAAGGGCATGTTCCTGGCCGCCGCCGGTGCAGGGCCGGTGTATAAGCTCCTGGGCAATAAGGATATGGGGACCACCGAATTTCCCCCGATAGAAACCACGCTGATCGATGGGGATGTGGCCTTCCGCCAACACAGCGGCGGGCACACCCCCGGCCCAAACTGGCCTACGTTCGTGACGTTCGCGCAGAGATACCTTCATGTGAATCAAGCGGCGGACAAATCCGCCGGATTGTCCAAGTGATGATGAAGTCAAGCTAAGTCTTTCAATCGAGATGAGATGATGAAACTTGCCCTGACGATTCTGATCACTGTTGCCATGATCTTCCTGTGTCCCGCTGTCGTTTTGGCCGTCGGTCAGACGCGATACGTGGATGTCCGCGACAGCCAGGGCAGTTTTTGCCTCGCCCGGGGGGACCGTCTCGCGACGATTTACGTCGATTCTTGTGACTACCCCGGCGTCGTGCGCGCGGTCAAGGACTTGCAGGCAGACATCGAACGTGTCACGGGTCGCAAGCCTATCCTTACACACGAACGAGCCGGTCTTGAGGCCAATGCGATCATCGTAGGCACGATTGGAAAGAGCCCCATCATTGACGGATTGATCCGGGATCGCAAGATCGATGCAACACAGATCGCCGGCAAGTGGGAGTCTTTTCTCATTGAAGTTGCGCCGGAGCCTGTGCCGGGCGTTGCCGTCGGATTAGTGATCGCGGGCAGCGACAAGAGAGGAACCATCTACGGCGTCTACGACCTGTCCGGGCAAATCGGGGTCTCCCCGTGGTATTGGTGGGCCGATGTGCCGGTCCCGCATAGGGACGCTCTCTTTGTGAGGGCGGGTCGCTATATCGAGGGACCGCCGGCGGTCAAGTACCGGGGGATCTTTCTGAACGATGAAGAGCCGGCGTTGGGGCGCTGGGCCGTGGAGAAGTACGGCGGATTCAACCACAAGTGCTACGAGAAGGTTTTCGAGCTGATCCTGCGAATGAAAGGCAACTATCTCTGGCCCGCCATGTGGTGGGCGAGCTTCAACAGTGACGACCCGCTCAACCCTCAATTGGCGGATGAATACGGCATTGTCATGGGCACCACGCACCATGAGCCGATGATGCGGGCCCATGCTGAGTGGAGAAATGCGAAGGCGGGCGCGTGGAACTATGAGAGCAATGCTGAGAAACTGCGAGAGTTCTGGACCGAGGGCATTCAGCGAATGGGTTCGCGCGAGAGTATGGTCACCTTGGCCATGCGGGGCGATGGCGATATGGCCATGAGTGAGAGCACGAACATTGCGCTGCTGGAGAAGATCGTGGCCGACCAACGCCAGATCCTCGCCGATGTCACGGGCCGGGATGTAACCACGATCCCGCAGTTATGGGCGCTGTACAAGGAAGTCCAGGATTACTACGACAAAGGGATGCGAGTGCCCGAGGACGTTACCTTGTTGTTGTGCGACGACAACTGGGGGAATCTCCGCAGGTTGCCGAGGTCGGAGGATCCATCGCGCCGCGGGGGCTACGGCATCTATTATCACTTCGACTTCGTCGGCGGCCCCAGAAACTACAAGTGGGTCAACACCTGCCCCATCGCCCGCACGTGGGAGCAGATGCACCTTGCGTATCGTCACGGGGTCGATCGCATCTGGCTTGTGAACGTCGGCGATCTCAAGCCGATGGAATTCCCTATTGAATTCTTCCTGGATTATGCATGGGATCCGGATCGGTGGCCGGCGGAGCACCTGCCCAGGTACACGCGCCTGTGGGCGCAGCAGCAATTCGGCCCGGAGCATGCGTCCGCCATCGCCGAGATCCTTTCCGCCTATACGAAGTACAACAGCCGCCGCAAGCCGGAGATGCTGGCCCCCGACACGTACAGCCTGGTGGACTATCGTGAGGCCGAGACAATTGTGTCTGACTACAACAAGCTGGCCGAAGAAGCGGAACGGATCAACAAGGCTCTGCCCTCCGAATACAGGGACGCTTACTACCAGCTTGTGCTGCACCCCGTGACCGCTTGCGCCAACCTGAACGAACTCCACGTGACGGTTGGCAGAAACCGCCTCTATGCGAAACAGGGTCGTGCCGCTACGAACGATCTGGCGAAGAGAGTCGAAGAGCTGTTCGCCAAGGACGCCGAGATCTCCCACTACTACAACAAGGTCATGGCCGGCGGCAAATGGAACCACATGATGGATCAAACGCATATCAGTTACACAAACTGGCAGCAGCCGGACAAGGATGTTCTGCCCAAGGTGGACAAGATCGACGTGCCTGCCGCCGCGGATATGGGCGTGTCCATTGAAGGTTCCGACAAATGGTGGCCCGCGGAGACGACCGAAGCCGTCTTGCCTGAGTTCGATTCGTTCAATCAGCAGAAGTACTATGTAGAGGTATTCAATCGCGGTCGGACGCCTTTCAGTTACGAAATCGAATCAGGAGAATCATGGCTGCAAGTCGCGCCCAGTCGGGGAGAGGTTGACCAGGAACAGCGAGCATGGGTAAGCCTGGACTGGCAGAACGCTCCGAACGGAACGCATCGTGTTCCAATCACGGTCGTCGGGCCGAACGGCAGCCGCGTTGTCGTTCAGGCTGTTATCAATAATCCCACGCTGTCTGATCGCAATCCCGTAAGAGGTTTTGTCGAGGGTAACGGACACGTCTCCATGGAGGCCGAACACTACACCAAGGCGATCAATGCAGACCCCATCAAATGGCTGCACATTCCGAATCTTGGCCGGACGCTTTCCGGGATAACCCCCATTCCAGTGACAGCGAAAAGTCAAACGCCCGGGGGAGACAGTCCACGCCTGGAATACGGCCTGCATCTTTGGGGTGGCGGCAAGGTCAAAGTCAATGTGTATGTATCCCCTACGCAGAATCTTCATGATACACAAGGATTGCGGTATGGCATTTCGTTCGACAACAAGGCGCCGCAAATTGTCAACATTCATGAAAAGGATACCGTTCCCGACTGGAAGTACCCTCCGATTTGGAGTCAGGCGGTCGGCGAGAATATCAAAGTGACGACCTCCGAACATCTCCTCCAGGAGCCGGGCGAGCATGTTCTGAAATTCTGGATGGTCGATCCCGGCATCGTGCTGCAGAAGATTGTCGTGGATACAGGCGGCCTCAAGCCGAGCTATCTGGGACCGCCTGAGAGCCACTTCACGGGCGGCTCGGCCGAGGCAGGTCCGTCTCGGAGCGGCCTCAATGGCTCGGGCGCTTTCGTCACGGGCAAATACCGCAATCTGTTCGTCGAGGCGGGGCACTCGGAAGAGGAGGTGGCGGCCAAGATCAGCAAGGCCTATCAACAGCTCTTTCACGGTGACCCGAACACAGAGGCGCTCTATTACCCTGCGGGCTCCAACGCCGATGGGCCGCTGGCGTATATGCCCGACATCAATCACAACGACGTGCGCTCCGAAGGCATGTCATACGGCATGATGATCGCCGTGCAATTGGACAAGAAAGCGGAGTTCGATGCCCTGTGGAATTGGTCCAGGACCTACATGTATCACGACGATCCCAGGCATCCCACGTATGGCTTTTTCTCATGGCAGATGCGCTACGACGGCACGGCCATGAGCGAACTGCCGGCCCCGGACGGAGAAGAGTATTATGCCATGGCGCTGTATTTTGCAGCAGGGCGGTGGGGCAGTGGCACGGGCATCTACAACTACAAGGCCCAGGCGGACAGACTCCTGTCGGACATGGTGCACCGCGAGTGGATTACGGGCATGGTCAAGGGCCGCTTCGCCAGGGAGCAAACGGTGGGCAGAGAGGTCGATGTCGAACACGCCATGATTCTCTTCTCGCCCGATTCCATGCGAAACCACATGACCGATCCGTCTTACCATTTGCCGGCGTTCTACGAACTGTGGGCGCGATGGGGTCCGCGGGAGGATCGCGCCTTCTGGCATCGAGCCGCCACCGTCAGCCGCGATTTCTTTCAGCGGACGACGCATCCCCGGACGGGCTTGGCCCCGAATTACGCCAACTTCGATGGGACTCCATATGCATCTTTGGGCCGGAGCGACGCGTTTCGACACGACGCGTGGCGTACGGCCGGCAATTGGGCCGTGGATTGGTCCTGGTGGGCCAAAGACCCGCGAGAGAGGGTGCTCAGCGATCGGATTCAGGCGTTCTTCGAGTCCAGAGGAATGGACACCTACCCAGATCAGTACGAACTCGATGGCACTGCCCTGAGCAAGGTTCATTCGACAGGTCTGGTGGGTACGAATGCCGTTGCCTCTCTGGCGGCCACGAACGGCCCACGCGCCCGCAAGTTCGTCGAAGCCCTGTGGAATGCCGAGGTCCCTTCGGGGCGAGGCCGCTACTATGACGGATTACTGTACTTCATGAGTCTGCTCCATTGCAGCGGCCAGTTCCGGATCTGGACGCCGCAATAGCAGCCGCCATCGATGACGGAGGACACACCATGCGCAGGAGAAGCATTTCCATGACACACGGCGGGTCAATGCGTGTTCTGATCGTAGTCTCGCTTGCAGTGGTGGGCAGCCAGACGGCCTGCACGACGGCAAGTCCCTCGGAAGGTGCGAGCGCCTTTGCCACCGACAAGTGTCGCAACCTGTTTGCCGAGATCGGGCACTCCCGGTCGGAGGTGGCGGCGAAGGTCAATCGTGCCTTCGAGCAACTGTTCCACGGTGATCCGAATACCGAAGCCGTTTATTTTCCGGCCGGGAAGAACATCGATGGGCCCCTCGCCTATGTCTATGACATTCAGAATAGGGACGTGCGCTCCGAGGGTATGTCCTACGGCATGATGATCGCCGTGCAATTGGACAAGAAGGCCGAGTTCGACGCGATCTGGAACTGGGCGAGAACGCACATGTACCACGACGATCCCAATCACCCCGGCTACGGCTACTTCTCCTGGTCGGTGAAAAGGGACGGCAGGCCGAACGACGAGATGCCCGCTCCGGACGGCGAAGAGTATTTCGCCACGGCGTTATACTTTGCGTCGGGGCGCTGGGGCAACGGCACGGGCATCTACAACTACCGGGCCCACGCGGACCGGCTCCTGACGGACATGAGACACCGCAAGCTCATCACCGGTCCCACGGTGATCGGCCCGCGCACGGCCGGCGATCTCTTCGAGCCGGGATACAAGATGGTTCGTTTCACGCCGGACGTCGATAACCGTGAGCACACCGACCCATCGTATCACCTGCCCGCGTTCTATGAGCTCTGGGCGCTGTGGGGCCCCGAGCCGGATCGGCCCTTCTGGGCGCAGGCCGCCCGCGTGAGTCGCGATTTCTTTCAGCGCGCAGCCCATCCGGAAACAGGACTGACCCCGGATTATGCCAATTTTGACGCCACGCCCTGGGCGAGTCCCTGGAATCCGCGGTCCGCCAATTTCCAGGTCGACGCCTGGCGTTCGGCCATGAACTGGTCGATGGACTGGGCCTGGTGGGCCAAAGACCCGCGAGAAAGGGCCCTCAGCGATCGGATTCAGGCCTTCTTCGAGTCTCAAGGGATATCCGACTACCAGAGCCATTTCGCACTCGACGGTACGGCCGGCAGCGGCGACCACTCGACCGGCTTGGTGGCCATGAATGCCGTGGCCAGTCTCGCGGCGACTCACGAGCGCGCGGAACAATTCGTCGAGGCACTCTGGAATACACCGATCCCATCAGGGCAATACCGCTACTTCGACGGCATGTTGTATCTACTGGGCATGCTCCACTGCAGCGGCCAGTTCCGCATCTGGCCCCCGCAATAGGAGTCGCTTCAATCTGTGTACCTTCTGATTCACCGAGAGACAGGGCAGAAGCGACCGCTTGCTCCGGCCCCCTATTCCACATGCCATCTTTTCAAAGGCCGTCCACGGTGAGTTCGGCCGCTCCAAGACGGTCCGATGGCCGCTTGACAAGCGCAGGCATCCACGAATGTGAGGCGCGGGGCAGGGCAACCTCTGCGTCACCCTGCTCCAGCCAATGCCTCACGTACTAAAGCCCGACGCGAAAAAAGCGCCGTCTCCCGATTTCTCCCGGTAGAATCAGCCCCAATCGTTGGTATAATGGATTCAGTGATGCTTGCGCACGCGCTCGGTCTGTACATATCGACGGGGCCGCTACCGGGTTGGAGGATGGAGGACAGTGAAGGGCAAGAACGTACGAAGGCGGCCCCTCTCTACTGGTTTTCTCCTCTTTGCCACATTGTTGTCTCGGCGTCGGCTTCGGGTTTCATGCGGAACGAGCCGCGAACGTGGCTGACGGCCACGCCCTGCGCCTCGTGTGGAAGAGAAGACAGGTCGGTTTCGAGAAGAGCAATGTGAGGCGATTGCGACAGGTACTGTGGGAGCATCGCTCGGGCTTCGAGGAGCGATCCACTGCCCCTTGTCGTCTATCTCCGGAGGACAAGATCGTGACACTTGGCATTAAGCAACGCTCCACTGGGCGCGCAGCGCTCATTCCCCTGCTGATCATGATTACCTGCGGCTATGAATCCAACGCAGGGACCGACGAGCCGCTTGCCGCTCGGGGTCCGGCGGTCGTTCCCATCGAAAGTCCCATCACGCACGATCGGGTGGGTGCTCCTGTTGACGTGGAACCCACGACCGCCCGGGGAGCGGGACGCCTCGGGATTGCCGCGTCGGAATTCCCGGCCCGCTTCGATCTGCGCGAGAATGGACACGTCACGGCCGTCAAGAACCAGGCGAGATCGCCCAGTTGCTGGGCCTTCGCCGCCTATGCCTCTCTGGAGAGCACCATTCTGGTCGCCGGCGGAGTTGCGTTGGACCTATCCGAGAACCACGTGAAGAACTGGCATGGCTACGACTCCGGCCCGAACAGTGGCGGCAACCAGTACATGACCGAAGCCTATCTGAGCCGGTGGGATGGCCCCGTCAGCGAGGCGGACGATCCCTATCACGACTATGATGATTTTCCCTCGCCGGGCGGTCCGCCGCAGTGCTTTGTCCGGGAGGCGCTGATGGTCGACACGGCGAGTGAGATAAAGGAATGCCTGGTGACGTATGGGGCCGTCGCGAGCGGGATGAATGGAGACACGGCCCATTATGACGCCGCATCCAACACCTACTACTTTGACGGGGAGGCACAGCCGGCCCACGGCGTGACGATCGTCGGCTGGGATGACGACAAGGTCGTGCCTGGAGCTCCTGGAAACGGCGCCTGGCTCATCAAGAACTCCTGGGGCGCAGAGTGGGGCAACGGCGGCTATCTCTGGCTTTCCTACTATGACAGTTGCGGCGGCAAGTTCGGTATCTGTTTCTGCGAAGCCGTGGCGCCGGAGACGTACCAGAAGGTCTATTACCACGACGATTTCGGCAACGTTGGGAGCCTGAGCTACGATTACGCGTGCAACGCATTCACGGCCACGTGCGACCAGGAGCTGGTGGCGGTGCGGTTCTGGACCAAGGCGGACGGCGCCGGGTACGAAATTCGAATCTACGACAGCCTGAACGGCGATGCCCTGACGGGGTTGCTCGGTTCCGCAACGGGGACATGCGCACTCGCGGGCGCTCACACGGTGGACCTGCCTGTCCCGATCCATCTGGCGGAGGGCAACGACTTCTATATCTACCTGCACATCACCGACGGCGGGACCTTTCCCCTCACCTGTGACTGGGCCATCAACGGCTACACCGGGTCGAGCACGTCCGCTCCTGGTCAGAGCTACTTCAGCCTCGACGGGATCCATTGGACGGACCTCATGACCGTCAAGCCGACAGCGAACTTCTGTATCCGAGGCCTTGCCACCACCACGACCCCGCCGGAGATCACGGTGCTGGGCAACGGTGTCCCGATCGATGACGGTGACATGGCGTCCGACCCGACCGACAACACCTTCTTCGGCACTGCCGTGGAGGGCGACCTGCCTGTCAGCCGGACCTTCACGGTGCGAAATGACGGCGCCGGGACGCTGACATTAGGTCGTGTGACTGTGCTGCGAGGTTTCACGCTGACGGATGTTCCCGCCGCCACATTGGCCCCGGGTGCGGCGGATACATTCTCCGTCCGGTTGAATACCGACGCCGTGGGAACGAAGAATGGGCACGTCGTTGTCGTGAACGACGACAGCGATGAGCACCCGTTCAACTTTGCGATCAGCGGCATAGTCCTCGGCCCGGAAATCGCGGTCCTGGGGAACAACCGGCTGATTGAGAATGGGGACGACACTCCCTGGCTGAGCGATGGAACGGATTTCGGCATTGTTGCTCTGGGTGGTGTTCCGATCAGCCGGACCTTCCTGGTGCGCAACGAGGGCAACGCCACCTTGACGCTGGGGACGGTGACCGCGCCGACCGGCTTCACTGTGACGGAGGATCTAGCCCCCAGTCTTGATCCAAGAATGTCGGACACCTTCACCGTCGAATTGGACACAGCCGTTGCAGGCGCCAAGACCGGCGATATCTCCTTCATTAACGATGACACCGACGAGAATCCCTTCAACTTCACCATCAGTGGAGTGGTAACGGACGAAGCGGAAGTCACGGTGCTGGGCAATGGGGTGGCAGTTTCCGACGGGGATACGACGCCGAGTACGGACGACCATACAAACGTCGGCTCCGTCGTACTGGGCGCCGCGCCGATCAGTCGGACGTTTACAGTTCGCAACGATGGGGCCTTGCCCCTGGTGCTGGGGCCCGTGCTGGTCCCGGAGGGCTTCACACTGATCGAGGGCCTTTCATCCAATCTGCTGCCGGGCGACTCGGATACCTTCACGGTCCGTCTTGAGACGACAGTCGCAGGGATCAAGCACGGCGACCTCTCATTCTCCACCAACGACAGCGACGAGAATCCCTTCACGTTCTGCATCACCGGCAGAGTGGCCGGCTTCGAGGAGCCGATCGCGTTTGCCGACTCGAATCTCAAAGGGGCCGTGGAGCAAACGCTGGGAATCAGGAACCCCACGCCCACGGACATGCTGGCGTTGACCGATCTGCAGGCGTGGGCTCTCGGGATTCAGGACCTGGAGGGCCTCCAGCATGCGACGAACCTCACCGCACTGGGTCTCTGGGGCAATCCCATTACCAGTCTCCTGCCGTTGGCGGATCTGACGAATCTGACCGAGTTGCACCTCGGACGCAATCTCTGCCCCGACATCAGGCCGCTGGCCGGGCTCATAAACCTGAAGACGCTTTGGCTCGACAAGAGCCAGATCACCGAGATCTCCGCTTTGTCGGGACTAACGAATCTGACCTTCCTGGACCTATGGAACAATGAGATCAGCGACATCACGCCTTTGGCCGGATTGACGAACTTGACATGGCTGGGACTCTGGGGCAACCAGATCAGCGACATCTCGCCACTGGCGGGAGTGACGAATCTGGCCCATCTGGAGCTGGGGGGAGGCAATCCGATCAGCGATGCCGGACCGCTGGCGGGACTGACGAATCTGGACTTCCTGATCCTTGGCTCCAGCTATGTCAGTGACATCACGCCGTTGGCCGGCATGACCAAACTGACCTTTTTGGATATCAAGCAGAGTCGGATTTCCGACATTTCACCCATCGCCGGGCTGACGAATCTGACCATCCTCAGAATGGAGTCCAATTTTATCGATGATATCTCACCCCTGGCCGGCCTCACGAAATTGCAGCAACTCCGGATGGCCAATAACCCCGTTGGCGATATCGCTCCCCTGGCCGGCCTGACCGATTTAACGACACTGCAACTCGAAAACACGCAGATCAGTGATGTCTCGCCCCTGGCTTCGATGACGAAGATGACCTGGCTGCACATCCAAGCCAACAGAATCTCCGACATATCCGCGCTGGCCCGCATGATGGAGCTGACTGAGTTGAACATGCACGGCAATAATGTCAGCGACGTTTCGGCACTCTCGGAGATGAGGAATTTGGCCTCGCTGAAAGTCGGTGACAACCCAATCGCCGATGTATTGCCCCTGTCAGGCCTGACGCAGTTGACCGTCTTGGATCTGCACCGTGTCCGGCCCATGATTGGTGATATCTCATGGCTGGGTGCGTTCACGGATCTGACTGAACTGGACCTCCGCTACAACGACATCAGTGACATTTCCCCGTTGGGCCGATTGACCAGGCTCGAACATCTTTCTCTCACGGGCAATGAGATCAGCGGCGTCTCCGCTCTGGCGAGCTTGACCAGCTTGAGATCCCTTCTCTTGCGCGAGAACCCGCTGGATGTCGAAGCATATACCACCTACATCCCTCTGATTCACGCGAACAATCCCCAGGTCCAGATCGAGTACGATCTGCCGTCATTAGCCGAAGTCACAGTCCTGTGCAACGGAATCCCGATCACCGACGGGGACACGACCCCGGACACCGGCGATGGTACAGACTTCGGCACCGTCATCCGGTATGACGAACCTCCCATTCAGACGTTCACCATCCGCAATGACGGTACGGAGGTGCTCACAGTCCCCCGATGGGGACTGGGAGTGCCGGCCGGTTTCCGGTTGATCGATGATTTGCCCTCCGAACTGCAACCGGGTCAAACCGGCACGTTCAGAATCCAGTTGAATGTGGAGACAGCGGGTACGAAGACCGGGGAGTTCATGTTCAGGAGCAATGACCACGATGAGATGATGTTCAACTTCACGGTCGCCGGAACCGTCATTGGGGGTGATCCGGAGATCACTGTTCTGGGCAATGGCATCTCCATCAGCGATGAGGATACGACCCCGAGTGTGGCGGACGGCACGGACTTTGGCACCATCGTGCAAGGCAGCGAAGCGGTCAGACATACGTTTATCGTCCGAAACGACGGCACCGGAATTCTGACATTCGACAGGTGGGCGAGCCTGGTGCCTGCCGGTTTCAGGTGGTACCCGGATGGCGACGACTACAGCATAGCACCAGGGGAATCAAACACGTTCACAATCATTTTGGACGCGACCGTGCCGGGCATCAAAACCGGGGACTTCTCCGTGCCCAACAGCGACCCGAATGAGAACCCCTTCAACTTCCGGGTCACCGGGACGGTCACCGAGGCCGATCCTGAGATCACGGTGCAAGGCAACGGCATCTCCATCAGCGATGGGGATACGACTCCAAGCGCAGCGGACGGCACGGACTTTGGCGCCGTGATGCGAGGCAGTCCCCCGGTCAGCCGCACCTTCACCGTCCGCAACGATGGTACGACCGTATTGACATTCGGCCCGCCGTCACAGGTGCCCACCGGCTTCACCTGGACTGCCGGTTGGGGCGCGACTCTGGCGCCCGGGGAATCGAGTACGTTCACCGTGCAGTTGGATACCGATGTGTCGGGCACGAAGACCGGCGAGTATATCTTCAACAACAACGACCCCAATGAGAACCCTTTCAACTTCACGATCACCGGAACCGTCATTGGCGGCGATCCTGAGATCACCGTGTTGGGCAATGGCATCTCCATCAGCGATGGCGATACGACTCCAAGTGCAGCGGATGGCACAGACTTTGGCACCGTCCTCCGAGGCAGCGAGCCAGTCAGACATACCTTTGTGGTCCGGAATGACGGCAGCGGAATTTTGACGTTCGAGAGGTGGACAACTCTGGTGCCTGATGGTTTCCGGTGGGCCCCGGAAGGCCGGGATTACAGTATAGCGCCGGGGGAGTCGAACACGTTCACGATCTTGTTGGACACAGCGGAGCCAGGCACCAAGACCGGTGATTTCTCCGTTCCCAACAGCGATCCGAATGAGAACCCCTTCAACTTCCGGATCACGGGAACCGTCGTTGGCGGTGATCCCGACATCACGGTATTGTACGATGGGATTTCCATCAGCGATGGGGATACAACTCCGGATGTTGCCGACGGCACGGACTTTGGCACGGTCCCACGGGGCAGCCCTCCAGTCAGTCACGTTTTTACCGTCCGTAACGATGGCACGTCCATACTCACCTTCGAGCCACCATCACAGGTGCCCACCGGCTTCACCTGGACGGCCGGGTGGGGCGCCACTTTGGCTCCCGGGGAATCGAGCACGTTCACCGTGCAGTTGGATACCGGTGTATCGGGCACCAAGACCGGCGAGTATGTCTTCAACAACAGCGACCCTGATGAGAACCCCTTCAACTTCCGGATCACGGGAACGGTAGCACCCTAACTGGCTTCAAGTAATACGAGTTAGGGAAGACCTTTGCGTGCTTGTCAAAATAGGCGTAAGGTGCAAATATCATCCGAGCATAAGCAGGCCTGATTACTGGGCTTATGCGGCGCGCGCCTGATGATCGCCGAAGCTGGTAGGGCCGGTCCAATGGCTGTTCGTTCCCTCAAAGGGGACGGTGTACACCCGGCGTTGACAAAGAGCTCTCGAAAGCCCATTGAGTACCTCAAGGAGTAAGTCAAGGTCCTCACAGGCCTGTGTCGAGAAGGCTTCGATCTTCACGCGGCGCTGATGGTCAGTTCGGTCAGCGGTCAGGGATGGGTGGGGTAGGCGCCGGGCGGAATCGTGTTCTGTTTGGGCCAACCGAGTAGGTGCCGGACCTCGGCAGGCATGGGTGTGGCTGATTCCGGCAGTGAGATATCCTGAATCAGTTCGTAGCGGCTGAGGGCCGGGCTCTTGAAGAGGTCTCCCAACGAACTCGTGACAACTTTGCTGTGGGCTTCGAACTGCGGGTGCAGCTTTTGGAGCTCTGCGAGGGCCTTGAGCTCGGCCATGCCACTGCCGCCCTGCACAGGACTCCAGACCAGCAGGGCCGTGGGACCGGCGGCGTCGCTTCGCACGTAGACGTTGCCGTCGAGTTGCGTGACCTGGGGTTTGGTGAGCTTGCCGGCCAGGGCCGGGCTCTGCCGGAAGCGCAGGAGGGGCTTGGAGAACCGCTCACTCGCGACGAGGAGGTTGCCGCAGAAGACGTGGCCTTCGCGTTCGTCCACGTCCGGGCCGGTGGCGGGGTGCCAGCCGAAATGGTCGCCGGTGGCGCTGCGCTGGTCCCGCTCGAAGGAGGCCACGCTGTCGATCAGCGTGTTGTGCCAGGCGCGGACGTTCGAGCTGTTGAGGACGCGGACGCCGTTGTTACAGTTCACGAAGACATTGCCGGCGCAGATCGCGCCCTTCGAGATCTCGAAGAAGAAACCGTCCAGGCAGTCCTGGACCCAGTTATTGACGAACACGCCGTCTACATCGCCCACGTCGTACCAGATCCCGTTGGAGTTCGGGTTGTCCATTACCAAGTTGTCGCGGCACGTGACGCGGTAGCTCTGGTTGAAGATCTTCACCGCCGCCGGGTAGTAGCCGGTGAGGCCCTCGACGTTGTTGCGGCGGAAGATGTTCTTCTCCAGCAGCACGTCGGACGAGCCGATCACGTACACGCCCTCGGTGCTCGTGTCGCTGAACAGCGAGTGGCGGATGGTTAGGCCGTCGCCGCGGAAGTAGCCGGCCACGCGCGAGCAAAAGGAGATGGTCACGTTCTCGAGCGTCGTGCCGGTGACCTCATTGCCGTAAGTGCTCGGGTCGGCCGGTCCGAGCGGCTCGTCGGTCGGCTCGTCGTTGGGACCGAAGCTCCGCTTGCCCTCGATCTCGAGGGCCAGCCGCGCGTACTGGGTGAACGTGATCCCGCGGATCACCGGTCCCTTGTGGTCGTTGGTCTTGCCGTGGATGGGCGTGGTCATGCGGACCAGGGCGCCGTCAAAGGCCGTGATCTCGACGAGCCGGTTCGTCGGGTCGACGCCGATGTAGACGTGTCCCCTCTCATAGTCGATGTAGTACGAGTGGCTGTCGAGCTCGCCCTCCCAGCCGGCTGATTTCAGCATCTCACCGTCGACAAAGACCATGTCGTTGTTGAAGCGGTGCAGCGGCGTCCGCATGCCCTCGCGGTCCCGCCGCCACCAGCCGAGCGGAGCGGCCGGAAAGAGCGTCTTCCACGACGTCCGCCAGACGTTGTTGCGCAGGGCCCTCCACTGGGTCGCCACACGCGTGCCCTTAAGCACTGGCCGCTCACCTGCATAGGGCTGCATCGTGATCCCCTGGTTGAGCCTCAGGCCGCCAGTTCGATAGATGCCGCCGCGAAGGATGATCGCATCACCCGTCACCACCTTGGAGATGGCCGTCTCCAAGGTCGTAGGCTGTTCCAGGCTCGTTCCGGCCGCATCGGCCCTGCCGTCCGGCGCGACGTAATAGACATGGTTGGCCTTGGCAGGCACCTCATAGTTCTGCCGGATCGGGCCATAAGGCCCGCCCGAGGGCTGTGCCTGTACGGGCAATCCCCAAAGTACAAGGATTGTGAAGACACGAACGAGCCAGACAGATTCATGCCTTTGTTGCAGGCGACAGTTCATTTCAGCTCCTTCTCGTTGTCTGTGACCACGATTCTCCTGTACCTGTGGCTACCATGATACCCCACCTCTCCTTGGGATCAATAGGCCCTCTTGGGAAAGTCTCCCCCAGGAGCGCCAGGCGGTTTCTTCTCTGGAAGCCATCCAGAAGCGTAAACTCACTCATCCCATTCATCAGGTGGCCGTCCGGTAGAACGTCAGACGTACATCAAGCCGCTCCTGCCGGATGATCCAACCATCTCGCCAGCATCAACACGACCATTCCCGTAGGTGCGGCAGGGTGGACAACGAGACGGGGCGATCGTTCAATTGAAACGACAGGCTGTCGGGGCCGCGCGGTTGAAGCCGCCGCCGGAGACATGGACTCCCGGGGCATCAAGGGACCCCGGACGGGTTTGTCACGTCCGGGGTCCCAAGCCCATGTCGTGGACTATCGATCGCCGGCGAGGTATCGCAGCTCGGCGTCGGACAAAACACGATTGTAGATACGGAAGTCATCGAGCATACCCAGGAAATACGCGTCGGCAGTGTACTGAGATCTGCCGAGCCAGTTCTGGGTCGTGTTGCCCAAGTCCCTGGGCAGCAGGACGGTGGGGCCGGAGGCAAACAACGCACCATCGAGATACACGCTGATCGTCATGGTCTGGCTGTCGATGGTGACGGCCGTGTGGTGCCAGCCGACGGTCATGACGCCGGGGCTGTTGACGATCTGTTCGTTGATGGCGGCGGTGCGGATCCCAAACCGCATGTTGCCGCTGGTGCCCTGGCGCGGACACAGGAACATATAGTTCGTGTTGCCGGAGCCAAAGTCGAAAATCCGCTGCCAGGCGCCGGACCCGCCGCCGAAGTAGACGCGCGTGCAGACGGTCGTGTCGGTCAGCGTCGCAATCGTCGAGCCGATGGGCAGATCCACATGGTCGTTCGTGCCGTCCATGTTGAGAACCTGGCCGTAGCCGGCCGGGCCGTCCACATACGTGGGATCGCCCACGGGCGTGCCGTCATTTCCATTGCCGGAGGCGTCCTGCACGTTGCCTTCCATCAAATACTGCGCGATAAGGCCTTCGCTGCCGGGATCGGTCGGTACGACCACCTCGGGGGGTGTTCCGTACAGCCGGATGTCGTCGATGTAGATGGTGCCCGTTCCGCCGGATGCGCCTCTGTTGACACCGATCGTCAGGCTGTTGACGCTCGCGAGGTTCACACCCAGCGAGGCCAGATCGATCGTCCACTGTTTCCACAGGGACATGGTCGTGGCGGCGCCGCCGCTGTAGGGCACCTCCTTATTGTTGATCTTCACATACAGTGGCGCCGGAGCGTTGTCCAGGCGGCCGTGGAAGAACAGGACCAGCGTAGTGATGCCGTGCTTCGTCCAGTTCTGCGGGTCGTCGAATGTCCGCACGGCCTGGGAGAACGTGCTTGTGGTATTGTCGTAGGCCAGCGGCATGGACTGCCTGCCGCTATGGACGATGGTTTGCTCCGCAAAGGGCGCTTCGCCGTAACCGACCTGCGAGCCGCCGTTCTGCGGATCCTCCAAGCCGTCACTCCAGGTCTGCCAGATGGTCGCCTCGGCCTCGATATCGTCGGTGTAGCTCTCGAAGTCATCCACAGAGGCGTAATCCTCGGTCGTGAAGCTCCAGACCTCGCCGGGATACTCGCCGGCGTCGCCTGACTCATCGACCTTCCAGTAGTAGGTGGTCCCAAGGTCCAGAGCCGGGGCATAGCTGTGATCGGACACGGTTTCGCCTTGGACGAGGGCATCGGCATTGGTGTCGATGTATACGGTGTGGGATGTGGCGTCCCGTCCCGGCCGCCAATTCAGTTCCGTCTCGACCCCGACGCCCGTGGCGCCATCCGCCGGCTCAGGCTCAAACGCCTGCATCGGAGCATAGGAGAACCGAACCTCGCTGAGGCTGGTCATGGCGGGAGAGAGCCAACTGGCCGTGATCGTCAGTTTGACGTGCTTAGCAACGACCCCGCCGAAATCGACAACGGTGTTCGCCGTGTAGGTCACGTCGCCGGTTCCCTGCGCGAATTCGGGCACATTCTCCAGCTCGGTCCAAGTCTCGCCGTCGGTGGAGTACTCGATCTTAACGTCCTTGGCCCCGAAACCCATCAGGGTCTCGATGCCCGAGTTGGCGTTCCATACCTGTAACTCGTACAGGGAGTATTCCTTGTCGAACGTATACTGGATCCAGGCCGGCAGGATGCCTACCCACATGTGGTCCATCGTGGCGGAGTGCTGGCCGAGCGCGTCGAGTCCGGAACCGTCGATGGTCCGGATTGCAGGCGAGGTGGGTTGCTGGCTGGAGGCTTTGACCGTCAGACTGGTGATCGGATAGGCATAGGGCTCGACGGTGAAGCTCCAGACGTCACCTTTGAAGACGGCGAAGTCGGGGGCGTCATTGACCTCGTCGATTCTCCAGAAGTAGGTCTGACCGTATTCGAGCGGATCAGCGGGCTTATACTCCGTGGCCGCCTGGTCCGGGCTGACCAGGATTCCCATCGGATTGTCCTGGTCGGCGCTGTCAACGTCGTCGGCCGAAGTGCCGAGGTAAACATCGTGCGAAGCGGCGTACCCGCCGGGCATCCAGCTCAACACCACATCACGAGGCACATCGACGGCCTTGTCCGTCGGCTGAGGATCGCCCGCGGACTCCCGCGCCGGCATGCCGTTCTGGAAGATCGCCATCACCTCATCGGCCGACAGCTCACGGTTATACATCGCGACCTCATCGATGCTGCCCACGTACTGCTGGCCACCGTTCGAGCTCGTCTCTGCGCCGATCATGAGCGGCCAGTCGTTCGGATTGATGTCCACCTGCCCGGCGGACTGGGCCTCGCCTTCCATCTCGCCGTCGACGTACATGCGCAGCGTCTTGTTGCCGAACGTGCCAACAAGAAAGTGCCATTCGTTGTCCATGACTATGGTCGTCCCGTCCACCAGCGATGTGGTGTTGTTGACGAAGAACTCGAGCCGTGGGAGACCGACGTTCATGGTCAAGACCAGATCGAAACCACTCGTCTGCCACTGCGACTTGTCGATCACCCGGGACCAGTTCGGAACCGTCGTCGTCTTGACCCAGGCCAACATGCTGGCCTCGGCCGTCACATCGTACTCGGGAATCTCCGGAACCGTAACGTGCGAGCCATTGACGAAGTCCAGCGCCGTGCCCTTCTGGCCTGCGACCCAACTGGCGTTGCCGACGATGGTGCCGGGGTTGTTGTAGCTGGAAAAGTCCGTAGCCGTGGTGCCGGCGCCTTCGTCGAACGGCAGATACAGGACCAGGGATTCGTCGGCCGCTCGGGCCTGCACGCTCATCAGTAGGCTCAGTGCCGCTACAATGATCAGTCTCGACTTGCTCATGGTGCAACCTCCTTCCAACTCTCTTCGTGTCAACGTGCTGTTACGAACGATACTCCTTCGCGATCTGGGTCCCAACGTTCTCCCGCGACAGACCCGTTGAGCCTCCATTCCACCATCCTATTATAGGAACACCCCCCACACCTCGCAAGCAAAATCGCCCCACAGGGCAGTGGGAGGGGCTTTCTCACATTCGCCCCGGCCATCCCGGCATTTCGGCATCGCCCGATCCTCACCCTATCGCCTCGAGAACGCGGCATAGTCTGTCCTGCGTGACTTCTGGCTTCTGAGCACAGGCAAAGTCTACCGATATCTCGAATGCAGGCCGATGATTCTCTCTTGTCAGCCGGTCAAACACAGTTCAGGCCAGTTAGCCCCTGCTACGGCGGCCCCACATGCCATCTTTTCAAAGAGCCTTCACACCGAATTCAGCCACTACCAGGCGGTCCGTCGGCGCTCGACAGGAACATGTGGTAACGCAAGGCCGGCAACCGTAAGCGATTGTCAGCCTCGAAGTTACAGTAATGGGCAGGAGTGGATTTGAACCACCGACACACGGATTTTCAGTCCGCCGCTCTGGCTGTAACGCCTTTATTCAAAATGACTTACAAGCGGTTCTTGTGTCACAAACGGGGGCTTCAAATGGTTGACAAGTGAGTAACAAGTGGCACCAGGAGAGACTTGCCATAGCGACCGACACAGAATTGACACAAATTCCTGGCGTCGCAGCCGCTCCAAGAAGCGACCATGCCTCGCGAATTCAACCGCTGCGGGGCGGTCCGACGGCCGCTTGACCAGCACACTCGTTCTCGTCCTTGTTCACCGTGACAAACAAGGTTCCACACCCCATACGGAACCTGCTGGTCGTTCCGGCCGCGATTCTTGGTCGTGGTCGCGGCCCCACTTGCACCTCCGTCGGCCACTACTTTCGAGAGAATATTACATATTCTTGAAAGAAATCAGGTGCAAACGGGAAAATATAATGGGTTGTCCGATAGGATATAGGTTTTGTAGTGCCGAATGGATTTGACGTGATAGGGTGACCAACCGTGGATAAGCTGAAATCTGAAGAGGTGATGAGATTGGCAGCCCTGTGGACTCGCGCACAGCCTGTGGTTGCCGGCTATGTGTCGTCTGTGGTTCCCAACTTCCATGATGCGGCGGATATCCTCCAAAATGTCGCGATGGTATTGGTCGCTAGGTTCCCTGAATACAACAGCGATCAGTCGTTTGTGCAATGGTCTTTGGGGATCGCACGGAACAAGATTCTGGCTTACTATCGCCAGCGGGGCCGCGACAAGCAGGTCCTTGACGACTATCTGATGGAAAGGATTGCATCCAGCTATGAAGAAATGGGGCCGCATCTCGCAGTGACCCACGAAGCCCTGAGACGCTGCATGAACAAGGTCAGAGACCGGGATCGCCGGCTCCTTGAGATGTGGTACGTAGACCAGCGAGCGCCCGTGGAAATTGCCCGCCTGATGGGAATCGCCAGGAGCACCATCTATGTCATTCTCTATCGCGTCCGCAACGCCTTGAAGCTCTGTGTTCGGCGTCAGTTGGCTATCATGGGAGAAACCTGATGGAAGGTCCGCAGCGGCTCATCGAACGCTATCTCACGGGCAGGCTTCGACCGGACGAGGCCGCCGCGCTGCGGGACTGGCTCAGGTCCGATCCCGCCCACATCAGAGAGTTCACGATCGAGACGTATTTGAATCGCGGTATCTACGAGATTTTGACGTCGGAACGCGTCCGGGCCGAAGAATGCGAGCCATCCAGTGCAGATAACCTGTTCCGCGCGTTTGCCGAAAAGCAGCGTATCGTTGAGTCAACGCGCGGCGGAAGGGGGGGGCAGCAGGTTGCCAATGAGGCCCCTGACGACCCGACATTGCGGACGCTGTTGGAGCACATTGAGTCGCCGAAGGAACGCATTCGCATCATCGAAGGGTACGCGAAGCGACAATTGGATGCCTTTCTGACGGAGCAAGAGAAACTCCAGAAGCGACAACAGCGGTCTCCCAAATGGCGCGGGCTAGGTCTTACGTTGGATTTCCGGCGAGTCGGGTCGAAACTTGAGACACTGGCCCGTATGACCTACAAAACGGCCGTTGTAGGGTCGGCCCTGTTTCTCTTTGCCTTCGTCCTTACGGCATTCATACACTACTGTACGGGACGTGTGCAGTACTTCCTGTCCCAACGCGTGGTGGCAACGCTCGGGGACTGCCGGTCCGCGCGGTGGGCCGTGCCGCCCCAGCAGCCCCAGTTGCGACGCGGACGGTTGTCTCTGGAGGAGGGCTGGGCGCAAATCGAATTCCTTGGCGGGGCCCAGGTGATTCTGCAGGCACCGTGTACATTGGAACTTCGGTCACCTCGTTCGATGTTTCTGGAAAATGGGACATCAACCGCCAAGATCACAACGCCTCGTTCGCGGGGATTCACCATTGATACGCCCAATTCGCACATGGTGGATTTGGGCACCGAATTCGGGGTGCTGGTAGATGGACGAGGCGGCTCCGAAGTGCACGTCTTCGATGGACGGGTTCGACTCGAATCCACGCATGGAGGCAAGCATGAAGAGCCTCTCCAAGAGTTGACGGAGGGCTTGAGCGCCCGGGTCGATGAGACGGGAACCGTCAAGAAGGGGAATTTGGAGGGGCGTCTGTTTTACCGGTCGCTGCCCCAGGTTTCTTCTTTTGGCATCCCGGGAAAGCGTCTGGACTTGGCGGATATTCTGGGCCGCGGCAACGGATTCGGCACGGGTCAGATGAATTGCGCGATCGATCCCCTAACAGGGCGCTTTTCTGCAGTCGAAGGGCTGGAGTATGTCAAGGAAGGCAAAGGGCGATACGTACGAGTTGAACAGAACGACTTTGTCGATGGAGTCTTCATCCCGAACGGCGATCGAGGCGCGGCCGTCGTCGTTTCCTCGCAAGGTCACATATTTCAAGGGTGTCCCGAGACCAGTGGTTGGGCTGACGGCGAGATACAGAACACGCACCGCACCATCCTCTATCACAGACACAAGGGGGAAATGAATTGCAGACCTCGTCTGGACGACCGCGTCTTTGACACGGCGGCTCATCCGCATATCTATATGCAGGGTAACGTTGGTATCACGTTTGACCTTGGCGCCGTGCGCAGTCGTTTGACAGGGGACCGCATCCGGCGTTTCGTAGCCGAATGCGGGGTATGTACAGAGATACCGGTAGAAGATGAGCAGGTCGACTTCTGGGTCCTGGTCGATGGGCAGGTCCGATTCTCACGGCGAGACGCCACGAAGGCGGATGGCGCCATCAAAGTCGGCGTTCCCTTGTATGACCAGGATCGGTTTCTAATGCTGGCGATCACCGAGGGAACCGACGGCTCCCAATGGGATTTGGCCCTGTTTGCCGAACCGGCTCTAGAATTAGGTCCAAGAGAAAGAGAAGTTGAGTGACGAGACAATCGATGTCTCTGCACGGCAAAACAAACAAGAAAGAAACGAGTTTTTGGAGGACGTGATTATGTGCAGGCAGATGTGGTATTCACTTCTATTGGCTGTGGTGCTGGGGTTGGTCTGGACGAGCTTTGCAGAAGCGGCAGACCCGGACCTCGTCGGCTGGTGGGAGTTCGATGAAGGCGCCGGCGGCATCGCTGCTGACTCAAGCGGCAACGGCAACCACGGCACTATCTATGAAGGAGCGAGCATCGTCGACGATGCCGAGAGAGGCAAAGTATTGCGTGTGGACGGCGTCGATGGCTATGCGAGTATCCCCAACAGCCCGAGCTTCGACATCACCAACATGACGCTGATGTTCTGGATGAAGCTGTCTGCGGATTTCGATGCAGACTCTGAATCGAGTATGGCTCCCGTAGGCATGACGATGGACGACGACCACAGCATGGAGTTCACTCTCGTCGGCACAGATCATAGCAAAAGCCCGAAGGGAGCCATGTACCTCAAATTGCAGGGGACGGCCTATTGTTATACGTACACGCCCAACACGTCCTGGTCGGCAGACACCTGGTATCACATAACGGGCGTGTACAATCACGCTACGTTGACGGCTTCTATCTACGTCAATGGCGTGCTGGGAAGTACAGCCTCCCTGATCGAGTACATTCCAGGAGACCCTGGGTTCGCTTTCAGCGCGTTTGATGTACCGCTGGAAATCGGCCGGCTTGTCATTGAAAAGGCCGGCAACACCTTGAAACACTTCGATGGTTGCATCGACGACGTCCGCCTCTACAGCCGCGCCATGAGCGTGGACGATATCGGTGACGCGATGGAAGGCGTGCTGCCCGTCTCGGCGAGAAGGCCAAGCCCGGCCGACAAGACCGACGACGTACCCCGGGACGCCGCCCTGACCTGGACGCCCGGCGAGAATGCCGTCCAGCACGATGTGTACTTCGGAACAGATCTGGATGCCGTGCGCGACGCCACCGTCGCCTCCGATGCCTATATGGGGCGTCAGAGTGAGGTCGGTTACGTCCCCGGCCGTCTGAACCTCGGTCAGACCTACTACTGGCGCATCGATGAGATCAACGAGGGACATCCGGATTCCCCCTGGGTTGGCCAGGTCTGGAGCTTTACGGTGGAACCGATCGCCATTCCCCTTGCCGGCAGTTCCATCACAGCGACAGCCTCAAGCCAGGATAGCGCCGATAAGAACCCCGGCAAGACCATCGATGGTTCCGGGCTGATCGGCGAGGCACATTCGCAAGATCCCAACGCGATGTGGCTCAGCGCGGAGGAGCCGGGCGGCGCTTGGATCCAGTACACCTTCGACAGACCATATCGGGTGCACGCGGTGCAGGTGTGGAACCACAACACTGAGCTCGAAAAGCTCGTCGGATTCGGGATCAAAGACGCCATGATCTCGTACTCCATGGATGGAGAGGTCTGGACCGAGCTGGGCACTCAAGAACTCGCGCAGGGCGGGAAAACAACGGTGGACTTGCAGGATGTGACGGCCACTGCGATCCGGATCACCGCGCAAAGCAATTGGAAAGGGCTCTTCGAGCAATACGGCCTGAGCGAAGTGCGGTTTGAGCACATTCCCACGTATGCGCGCGAGCCCGAGCCGGCTCCAGGCAGCGTAGTGCCTCCGGATACGGACCTGAGTTGGCGGGCCGGTCGTGAGGCCAGCACGCACGAGTTATACACCGGTACGAATCCGAATGAGTTGACGCTGGTCGAGGCAGTGACGAGCGCCAGCTACGACGGCGCCGGACTCGACCTTCAACTGCAGCAGACGTACTACTGGCGGGTCGATGAAGTCAATGAGGCTGAGATTCCCGGCGTCTGGGCCGGCGACGTTTGGAGCTTTTCCACGCCGGAATACCTGGTCGTGGACGATTTCGAGAGCTACACCGATGACTATGAGGCCGGTGAAGCCATTTGGCAAGGGTGGGTCGATGGCCTGACCGATCCGCAGAACGGCGGCTCCCAAGTCGGTTATGGCGAGGCGCCGTTTGCCGAGACGGACATCGTAAACGGCGGTGACCAGTCCATGCCGCTGGTGTACAGCAATACGGCAGCGCCGTTCTATTCCCAGGCGGATAAGGTCTTCGCCGTCGGCCAGGATTGGACCTCGGGTGGGGTCGAGGCGCTGGTTCTGTTCTTCTGCGGTGAACCGGCCAATATGGGCGGCCAGTTGTACGCAAAGATCAACGGCGTCAAGATTCCTTACGACGGCGACCCTGAGAATATCAACAGGCCCCGGTGGACCCAGTGGAGTATCGACCTGGCCTCGGCGGGTGTGACGAATCTGCAGAATGTCACATCGTTGAGTATCGGCGTCGAGGGAAATGGCAGTTCAGGCACCATCTACATCGACGACATTCGGCTGTACCCTTCGGCCCCTGCGTCCCCGGAGGTCGTGTTGTGGTTGGAGGCCGAATCGGCTACTTCGATCACCGAACCCATGAAGGTTTGGTCGGATGTGGCCGATACTTCCGGCGGCCAATACATAGCGTCGACAAGCGGCAGCGTCAGTAAGGATACTCCCCCGACCGAAGGAGTGGCTACATACGCAATCACGGTTCCGGGCGGGACCTATCGGATCATGGGCCGGGTGATCGCTCCCGCCGGAAGCAGCGACTCCTTCTGGGTCAGGATGCAGGGAGCCAGCATCGACAGGGAGACCGACCCCAGCGGTTGGCTGCACTGGGCCCTGGAGAACGATTCCGAATGGCACTGGACGACGGTCAACAGCTATGATGCCGACAGGGCAACGGTGCTCTTCACGATGCCCGCCGGGACCTACGATCTCGAGATCGCCTATCGTGAAGAAGGCGCCTTGCTCGATGCTCTCGTGGTTCTGGAGGAGCCGTCAGCCGTCGGACCTGACCCCGTGCTGTACGAGGAAACGTTCCCCAACGGCCAGGGCGACTACAAACCGCTGGCCTGGATAGGCTGGGAAAGTTACGTCGGATCGGACGCCGAGGAAGTCACTACGACCCAACCCGGCCACTACAACGACAACAATATCATCGTTGATTCGGAGGATAACAAGGCCTTTCATCTCAAGGGCAACATCGCCTTTATGTTCACCGAAGAGCCGGGTGTGCTCTCCCAGTCCGATGTGGGAGGATTCTCGGCGGAGATCCAGAAGAAGGATACGCCGTTGCGGTTCGCGGTCCGAATAGACACGAACGGCACGCCGGGCGATACGTCCGACGATGCATGGTTTGCCACGGATGCCGGTTACGAAGAGGGAAGTCAGACCACCGTTACTTGTGCCTTCTCCACAGCGGCTTCCGACTGGCGCGATCTGACTCTGAATCCTGGCGTGGAGCTCTCTGTTGCCGCCGGCCCTCGCACGGCAGACCTGCCGGCCGGCGACCTTACCGGCTACGGCATCTATGGCGAAGCCGACGGCCAGATGAGAATCTTTAACTTCAAGGTGCTGTCCGCCGTTCCTTGAGGCACGGCCGATGGCGTCGTTTGACGCCTGTGCCGATGGCCTGGGCAAGGCCCCAGCGGCCTTGCCCAGGCTGGTCTGACAGCCTCCTGACTGTGATGGCGTATTCACGGACGTAGATCTCACTACGTGAATTGACGGGGGTGCGGCAGGAAAATGCCGGCGTAGCTCCCTGCAAATGTCCTTAGCCGATGTGGCGGACGAGGAGTGATCGTTGGTTCAAACGAAAGGCTCTTTTTTTATGCACACGAGAATCATGCGAGCGTTTACCCTGATCGAACTTCTCGTCGTCATCGCTGTCATCGCGGTATTGATGGCGATATTGATGCCGGCGTTGCGGCGTGCGAAGGAACAGGCCCGCAGGAGCGCCTGCCAATCGAACATGCGACAGATCGGGATTGCGATCGCCACCTATGAGTCTGCCTGCAACTTCGATTTTCGCAGCAGTAAGAAATGGTATCATGGGGGCGGAACGGGCGACCATGGATACGTGTGGCAGCCGCAGTTCACCAAGGACCTTATGGACAATCGCATACTGTCGGATCGTAAGATCTTCTTCTGTCCAAGTGTCAGAAACCTGTCCTGCGACGTGAACTATGGCGAGCAGGCAATCCTTCAGGGAGATTACGCGCCTTATCCGACGGCATACTGGGAGGAGAGCCCGCGTGACAATCCCGCCTTCTGGAGCACGCACATCTGGATATGGAAGAAGGAAGTACGCGACGCTGTTAGTTCCGTCAACAACGAATCGAGCGGCGCCCTGCTGTTGGACATGTCGCCGGGCGCCTGGACCAAGTTGGCGTTGTGGAAGGGCGCCCTGGGAGAGGCCGTGAGACAGTTGCGCATCACGCAGGCCGTCGAGCACTACAACGTCCTGATGAAGGATATGAGTGTTGCCAACCCTGCCAATCGGGACGCCGACATCAACCAATGGCTGTGGGAGACCGATTACTGGCCGGGAACGGAAGGTGCGCCTTCTCCTGTGATGTGACGCTCCACGATGAGGACCTACGATACTGGAGAGTGTATGGGGGCCCGATGGTTGGGAATCAGCGGGATCGTGCTCGTGGCATCGGCCGCACTGGGATTCTCTTCTCCTACAGGCAATTCGCGCGTTCGCGAATCCGCGAGGGAATTGCCCCTGGTGTATTCGGTGGACGTGGTGGTCGTCGGGGGCTCGTCGGGAGCCGTCGCAGCCGCTTGCGAGGCGGCCCGTTGCGGCGCACGTGTATTCCTGGCTACGCCCTGGCCCTATCTCGGCGATGACTTCTGTGCGACATTGCGCCTGTGGTCGGACCCACAGGACCAGGCCCGCTGCTCGCTGGCGGAGAAGCTCTTCGCAGGGGCCGACCCGCTGCGGCCGATGCATGTGAAGCGTACGCTGGATCATGCATTGCTTGATGCGGATGTGCCGTTTCTCTATGGCTGTTACGTCACGGACGTGCTTCGGGACGATCGCGGACAGATCGCAGGCGTGGTCATGGCGAACCGAGCCGGGCGGCAGGCGGTGGCGGCGAAGGTAATCGTGGATGCGACCGGACGTGCCACAGTGGCTCGGCTGGCCGGCGCGACCGTCCGATCCCGTTCTCCGGGGTCGCACCAGTTCAAGCGGGTCGTGATCGGCGGCGAGCTCCGTCGGGGCGAGCGCATGAGCGTTCGCTGGCTGGACCTGGACTGGTTTTCCGATGGCCGACGGCATCCCGCGTTCGAGTACACCCTGACACTACCGACAGATGGCTCGTTCCAGTCGCTTGCTGAGATCGAGCAACTCGCACGTGACGCGACATTTCATCCCGGGCAACTGGAGGCATCCGACGCGCTCGTTCACGTGCCGCCCGACCGCCTGATGGCTCAAAGTGAGTCGACCGGGGCCTGGCCCGGGCCGGAACAGGCAAACCTCGCCTCATTCCGCCCGGCAGGCGTGAAGCACTTGTTTGTCCTCGGCGGTTGTGCCGACCTGCCTCGCCCTGCGGCCGAAGCGCTCTTGCGGCCGGCGAACCTGATGGTCGTCGGTGTCCGCATCGGCCGGGCTGCCGCCGAAGAGGCGACATCGCGTCTGCAACCGCAAGGCGTGAAACTGCCCGGCGATGCACACGATGTTGTAACGGCCGGCGACATTCGCGAGGTCCTGACGGGGGTACGCCCGACGCAGACGGGGCTGTCGACAATCCAATGTGAAGCACGCACGATTCCGGTGCTCGGCGAATATGACGTGGTCGTCGTCGGGGGCGGTACGTCCGGCGCGCCGGCGGGCATCGCCGCCGCCAGAGACGGCGCGCGAACGCTCGTGATTGAATACCTGCACAGCCTCGGCGGCGTAGGCACGGCCGGTTTGATCGGCAAATACTGGCACGGTGTCCGCGAGGGTTTCACCAAGCAGGTGGATGAGGGCGTGAAAGAACTCGGCGCCACCGTGCACGTTGTCGGAAAAGCGGAGTGGTGGCGTCAGGAATTGCGTCGGTCCGGCGCGGAGATCTGGTCCGGTGCGCTCGGCTGCGGCGTCTGGGTTGCAGGCGATCGCGTCCGGGGCGTCGTCGTGGCCACGCCGGACGGTCGCGGCGTCGTGGTGGCCAAGGTCGTCATCGACGCCACGGGCAACGCTGACGTAGCCGCGGCAGCGGGCGCGCCCTGCGTCTACACGGGCGGCTCGGATATCTCGCTCCAATTGGCCGGCATGCCGGCGCGCAATCCAGGCGACTCCTACATCAACACGTGCTATACCTATGCCGACGACACCGACATGGTCGACATCTGGCACCTGCGCGTGTACGCCAAGGACCGTTTTCGTGCGGCCTATGACCTGGGCCAGCTCGTCGATACCCGCCAGCGCCGCGGGATTGTCGGCGACGCAACGCTGACACCCATCGATCAACATGCCGCGAGGACGTATCCCGACACGATCAGCGTCCACCTCAGCAACTATGATATGTACGGCTTCCCGGTCCATCCGCTCTATCTGCTGAAGACGCCGCCGAAGGACGATGTGTTCCGCTGCTACCTGTCCTATCGGTCTCTGCTGCCTCGCGGCCTGGACGGGCTGCTGGTGATCGGCATCGGGCTCAGCGCACATCCGGACGCCATGGCGGCCATTCGAATGCAGGCGGATATGCAGAATCTCGGCTACGCCGCTGGCGTTGTCGCTGCGCAGGCGGCCGCCAAGGCCGAACCGCTGCGCGGCGTCGATATCGGGGCAGTCCAAAAGCACCTCAACGAAATAGGCAATCTGCCCGCCGAGGTGCTGACCCATAAAGACTCCTTCCCCGCCCCGGCCGACGAGGTCCGCGAGGCCGTTCACGGTCCCCTGGACGACCATGCTGCTCTGGCCGTGATCCTCGCGCATCCGGAGCAGTCGCTGCCGGCCTTGCGTGCGGCCTATGCACGTGCCGATGACCCTGCGAAACTGCAGTACGCCCGCATCCTAGCCGTGATGGGCGATAGCACCGGGATCGCGACGCTGCTTGAAGTGGTGCGCAGCCTGTCGTGGGACGACGGCTCGAATATTGCTGCGTTCGGCAATCAAGGCGCTGAGTACAGCCGCCTGGACACTTTGATCATCGCACTGGGGTATACTCGCGATGCGCTGGCGCTGCCGGCGATTCTGGAAAAGGCCCGCCAATTGGGCCCGGATCCGCCGCTTTCACATATCCGCGCCCTGGCCATCGCGGCCGAATCGATCGGCGATCCCGCCGCGGCGGAACCGCTTGCCGAACTCCTGAAGAAGCCGGGTATGATGGGCCACGCAATCACGACGCTGTCGGAGGCCCGGCGCATCCTCGGTGAAGAACAACAGGGCCAAGGCCGCACCGCGCAGTCTGTGAATCCCGCTGTCCGCGAGATCGTTCTGGCGCGGGCCCTCTATCGCTGCGGCGACCGGCAGGGCCTCGCCGAGGGCATCCTCCGCGGGTACGTGCACGACCTGCGCGGCCACTTCGCCCGCCACGCCCAAGCCGTCCTCAGCACAGGAAATCTCAGATAGCCTTTACGATAGTGGGCATAGCGTACCATGATCCGATTCGCCCGATAAAACAGCGATCTTGAGCCAAGGTTGCGGGGTGCGCGTACATCAAAGCGTTGATCCGCCACGATGTGCTAAATTTATGTGAAAAATGGTTGTCAGCTTGTAAGACATCTGATATGTTATTAGTATGGTTGAGTTAGCTAAGAATAGCCTGTCTATGGAGGGTGTGGAGCCCGTCCGGACCAACAGGGCAAACCTGACGTGTCAGATCTCAGGGTTGTTGCGTGAGAAGATTCTCGAAGGGGCATATGGGCCCGGCAGCCTTTTGCCAACGGAGGCGGCTTTGGCTGAGAGCTTTCAGGTGTCCCGTCCCGTAATCCGTGAGGCCTTGCGAACTCTCAGCACCCAGGGCTTGGTGACGATCTCGCAGGGCCGCCGCACAAGGGTCAGACGTGCGGATTCGAGTGTGTCCGTTGAGGCATTGAGCATCCTTCTCAGGCAATCCAGAGTATCCGATTCGGAACTGATAGAGGTGCGACAAGTCCTGGAGGTGGAGATAGCCGGTCTGGCGGCCGAGCGGGCAAAGCGGGACGATCTGAAAGCACTCAAACAGGCTGTGAAGCATCTCAAAATGGCCCGAAACGTCGAGGAGACCATGGAAGCGGACGTAGCCTTTCATTTGCATTTGGCCAAAGCGACCGGGAATGAGGTTTTCGTCCTCCTCCTGCAGACGTTGAGAGACTTACTCCTGGGATCCGTTCGAAAGACGGCGAGTCATTGCCCGAGGAGCGTTCACGATGCAATTCTGGAGGCGGTCAGGCAAGGCGACGGGGCGAAGGCCCGTCAAGCCATGTTGACCCATATCCTTCAGACAAAGCAGTTTCTTCTGGAATCAGATGACGGCAGGCACAGTGCCACTGTCCTTACTGATAACGATCCAATGGAGGAGTGCTAAAATGTATCGAAATCTATTTTTGTTGGGTGTCGCTGCAATCATGGGTGTTTCTGCACCCACCAATGCGGCGATGGTGAGGGAGAGTTTTAATGCCGGCCTGGGACAGTTTGACCTCGTGGTCAATGTGCCCGGCGGAGACAACGATTTTGGCTTCTCCAACACCAGCTACGCCGGCGGCAGCGCTGGTGAACTGGGCGGCACCGTCGCGCGCACCATGCCCGATCCGAGGTACGTTGCCGACGGTACGCTCGGAGGCGAACTGACGACCAACGAAGAGCTCACAATGTCCGGACAGTTTTTGCTGGAGGACATCAATTATGACGGCTACTTCTTCCTCGGCTGGTTCAACACGGCTAACGTTCCTCAAAGAAACGCCCACGTTGCTCTGAAAAGTATGGGTCTTTTCTTCATGGAGCCAGGCGGGGCGTCGGGTGGCGCCTTTCGGCTCAATGTTTGCGCCGGTGGTTTCGCTGTAGGACGAGACGGTCCTCCTTACGCTCCCCAAAACCAAGTGGTCCATTTCCACTTGACGTTTACTCCCAGCGGCAGTGGCGACGGTTCGGGTACGCTATCCGCCAAGATCGGCGATCAGGACGTAACGCTTGAGGTAGGGGCCAATGAGGACGTCTACAATGCCTTCGGCCTTGCAGCCGGTTATGACAACAACACCGACGCGCGAAAGGCGAATGTGTACTTTGACAACCTGAAATACACTGCGGTCGTCGCGGCTGGTGGAGATGTCGCCGACGACCCGAGTCCCGCTGATGGCGCAACAGACGTACCTCGGGATGCAATCCTTAGCTGGGCGCCAGGGGAGTCGGCTGCCACGCATGACGTGTACATGGGCGCCAGTTTTGACGATGTAAACGAAGCCGACACAACCAATCCGCTCGGCGTTTTGGTCAGTCCGAGTCAGGATGCGAACAGCTATGACCCCGAAGGCCCTCTTGAACTCGGGCAGACCTATTACTGGCGGGTCGACGAAGTGAATGATTCGCCGGACCTAACCGTGCATAAGGGCACGACCTGGAGTTTCACCGTAGAGCCGGTTGCGATTCCGCTTTTCGGCTCGCTCATCAGCGCAACCGCATCGAGCGCAGACAGCAGTGACACAGAAGCCGGCAAGACCATCGACGGCTCCGGGCTGATCGGCCGCGTGCATTCGCAGGAGCCCAACGACATGTGGCTCAGCGCCAACGAGCCCAACGGCGCCTGGATCGAGTACACGTTCGACAAGCCGTACAAAATGCACGCCGTGAACGTGTGGAACCACAACACTGATCTCGAAAACCACGTCGGATTTGGGATCAAAGAAGCTGCGATTGCGTACACCCTGGACGGAGAGTCCTGGATCGAACTGGGCGTCCGGGAGTTGGCGCGGGGCACTCTAACGCCGGTGGATTTGCAGGACATGACCGCCACGGCGGTTCGAATCACAGCGCAGAGCAACTGGGGCGGACTCTTCGACCAGTACGGTTTGAGCGAAGTACAGTTTGAGTACATTCCCACGTACGCACGCCAGCCCGACCCGGAGCCGGGCAGCGTGATGCTTCCGGACGCCGTTCTGACCTGGCGCGCGGGCCGCGAGGCGACGTTGCATGACGTCTACGTCGGCGCCGATGCAGAGAACTTGGCTTTGGCTGATGCCGTCAGCGGGAACGGCTACGATACGACAGCGTTGGACCTCCAGTTGGGTGAAACCTACTACTGGAAGGTCACCGAGGTCAACGACGTCGAGACTCCCGGTTCGTGGGAAGGGCCGATCTGGAGCTTCACAACGCCGGATTATTTCATTGTGGATGACTTCGAGAGCTACGACGATGACTATGAGGACGGTGGGGCTATTTGGCAAGCATGGATCGATGGCTTGACGGATCCGCAGAACGGCGGCTCGCAAGTCGGCTATGGCCAGGCGCCTTTTGCGGAGAGAACCATCGTCCGCGGCGGCAAGCAGTCCATGCCTCTGGAATACAGTGGCGTGTCGGAAGCCACGCGGACCTTCTCGCCGGCCCAGAATTGGAACCGCGCCGGCATTCAAACGTTGACACTCTTTTTCCACGGCGCCCAGGGCAACACCGGGCAGTTGTATGTGAAGATCAACGGCAAAGAGGTGGTCTATCCCGGCGCGACGGACGTCATCGCAAGGCCGCGGTGGAGGCAGTGGAATATCGACCTTGCATCAGTTGGCGTAGACTTGCAGAACGTCGTGACGCTCAGTATCGGAATTGGCGGCAATGGTGCCGGCGGCATATTGTACCTCGACGACATTCGGCTGTATCGGTTGGCTCCCGAGCCCCCTGTGGAAATGTGGTTTGAGGCAGAAGCCGCCGACAATATCACGGAACCGATGAAGATCTATGCGGATGCGGCTGCTTCCGGCGGCCAGTACATTGCGGCGCCGCTGGATATAGCCGACAGCAGCGACGCCCCGCCGGCCGAGGGAGGCGTTGCCGCGTATACGTTTACGGTCCAGGGCGGCGTGTATAGGATCGCCGGCCGAGTCAATAGGGTCGAGGGGGACTCGTTCTGGATCCGGGTCCTGGACGCCGCCGGACAGATGGTTCCCACGAACACCGCCAACCACGCCAGCGGCTGGGTGAGGTGGAACAGCTTCGATTCAGGATGGCACTGGCAGGAGGTCTTCAGCGCCGATGATGCCGGGGATCCTACTGTGGAGTTCACGCTGTCGCCCGGCACGTATACACTCCAGATCGCGTACCGCGAGACAGGCACGCTCCTGGACGCGTTCGTGATTACGGATAAGGTCGAGTAGGGCGGGAGATCCTCAAAGAGAACGGCGTCTGCATTTCCCCTGTGGGCGCCATTCTCTTTGAGGTCCCCGTGCAACACAGCAGTCAGATGTCACTCTGACACACAAGGAGATCTACATGGTCGTCAAGAACAGGGGGTTCACGCTGATCGAGCTGCTTGTTGTGATCGCCGTCATTGCCGTTCTGATGAGCATCCTTATGCCGGTGCTCGGTAAGGTTCGAAAGCAGGCTTACGGGACCGTATGCCAAAGCAACCTGCGCACCATCGGCCTGGCGGTGGCCATGTTTGCCGACGACAACGACGGCAAAGTGTGCCGAGGTATGGGCGAACCGCGGTGGTTTATGGAGTACATGCGGTATATGAAGGAGGATTTCGAGGACGGCAATTTCCGGCGCGTCAAGTATTATCGGTGCAAGGCCTATCCGGACAAGCGCCAGATGGTTGCCTATGTCGTCAACGCCTGGTCGAAGGACACCTGGAGCGGCACTTTCAATGAGGTGTCCGGACTATTCAAGACCCTCAATATCCGTGACAGGGCCAACACGATTTACATAGCGGATGCCGAAGATGGTCCTCATCGCCCCATTATTGAAAATGAACAGGATGGGCTCGGAGACATGGATGTCTGGCATCCAGATCATCTGCCCGCACCGGAACACAATACCAGCAATCGAGCGGCGCGGGCCCGTCACAAGAATGGGCATAATGCCCTGTTCTGGGATTGGCATGTCGGCTACGTAGAGGCAGAGGATAGTAACCGTGAGATGTGGGTCGTGCGCACCAAACGCGGACGGCCGGGCGCACTTTCAGCCCCGTGGTGAATGCAAGGCCATTGTCGATCGACAAGGAGGCCTTTTCTGTCCTTCCGGGCGAGTGCGTAACAGAGAATATTCGCGCAATATGGGCGTTTGTTATTGGGTGCGTTGCCCAATGCGCTGCAAGTGCCCGTGAATAGTTCGCTCGTAGTGTCGTCGGAGTGTAAGGCCTGCTCGCGTGGGTAAGCGTTTGAGGTGGGAAATGCACGATTGAGTGTCTTAAGGTTTTCACGAGAAGCATGTTGGGAGCAAAGGAATGAATCGTCGAGAATTTTCAAAGAGCGGTTTGATGCTTGGTATGGGCCTTGTGGCCGGTTCTGCAAGTGGCGGCCCAGCATGGTCCGCGGAGCCATCGGGGGATTATTACGAGGAACCCGCAAAGCAACTCCCCGTCAAGAAGTTCGACGTTGTCGTGGCGGGCGGGGGAACCGCGGGCGCCGTGGCGGCCATCGCGGCGGCACGCCAGGGGGCAAGAACCGTCCTGATCGAGTTGAAAGGGTATCCCGGCGGGGCCATTACGGAAGGGGGCACGGCCCTTCATAGTTTCTTCAATATCTGGAGGGCCTTCCCCGGAGTCCAGAAGCGACAGGTCGTGAAGGGGATCCCCCAGGAGATAATCGACCGCCTGATGAAAATCGGCGGTTGTACAGGACACGGCGATCAGACTGTAGGTCTTCGCGATTCCCATTGCACGGTCGTCGACACGGAATTGTACAAGCTCGTGACCTTCGAGATGCTGGTCGAAGCGGGAGTCTACGTCTGCGTGAACACCCTGTTAGCCGGCGCCGTCATGGACGGTTCCCGCATCAAGGGAGTCATCGTCGAAAGCCGTTCGGGACGAGAGGTGTTCTGCGCGAAGTCCTTTGTGGATTGCACCGGCTACGGCGACCTAGCAGCTTTCGCGGGCGCGGAATATACCGAACCGAACGACTATCCGGTCTGCAACAGCATCGGCTTGGGCAACGTGAGTATAGACAACCTCTACAGATTTGTCACAGAGCATGACGCTCTCCTGGAATACGCCGTGGGCCGACGCAGCGGCGAGGACAACATGACCATCCGGGTGCAAGGTCAATGGGGCAAACTCCCCGACGATTTTAACGAGGAAGCACGGAAGATCTACCTGCAATCGGCCATCACCACCGTCTACGACAACTACCTGATGTTTGCCAAGCTGAACCTGAAAATGCCCGTGAGTCCGACGAACCGCGATGAAGTGGCAAAGGCGGAGTTGGAGTTGAGAAAGCGCCAGTTGAGGTGCGTCGGACTGTTCAAGAAATACGTTCCGGGTTGCGAAAAGGCCTTCATTGCGCGCACGAGTCCGCGGCTCAACATCCGTCGCGGCAGGCTCATCAGCTGTGACTACGACATCACGAACGACGATGTGGTGGAAGCCCGACATTTCGACGATGATGTCTTCGTCTACAGCTTTCACGACTGGGAGCGCTACAAGGTCAAGGACGGCGGCACATACGGAATCCCCTTCAAAGCGCTGCGTCCGAAGGGAATCGAGAACCTTCTGGTGGCCGGTATGCTGATTACCTCTGACGTGAGGGCCCACCAGTCGACGAGAAACACCGTGAACTGCATGGGACAGGGCCAGGCGACGGGAACGGCGGCCGCTCTGTGCGCCCGGAAAGGCAAAGGGACGCGCGAACTTTCCTACGCCCTTTTGCGGGAGACACTGGTGAAGGACGGCGTATGTTTCGAAGGTTGAGTCGTGCGACACCGCGACGTGATCCGGTTCACCGAACACTCAAGTGTTCCTGAGCCAATACCGTCCTGATGATATGGGAGGCTGCTTATGGTTCGGTTGAAGAACAGCCTTTTTGCAGTGCTGGTGAGCCTTGCACTTATCAGCGGAAACGACTTGTTGTTCGGTTCGGAGTACGATGCTCGTCTGTCCATTCTCAGGAAAGATGTGAGGACGGGTTTTTCAAATGGCGGTTGGAAGTATGATCGTTACACGGATCTGCCATCGTTGGACGCGCACAGCCGTATGACGGTAGCCGACCTCGAGGGGCCTGGGATCATTACACATATCCATACGACGCGGCACATTCCGCCGGAGGTGATGCCCCGGGGTATCGTTCTTGAGATCTACTTTGATGACGCCCAAGAGCCTGCCGTGCACAGTCCTCTGGCTGACTTCTTCGGCGATGGCTGCAACGGTCAGAGCGAGAACTTCACCTCCCTGCTGATTGAATGCGCGCCCTGGAGCTATAATTGCTATTTCCCCATGCCCTTCAAGGAAAGAGCCAAGGTCGTTCTTCGTAACGATACCGACACGAATGCCATGAATTACTCCTACGTGGAATGGGAAACACTGCCAGAATGGAACCCGGATATGGGCTATTTTCATGCCACGTATAACCGCCAGGTGTTTCAGCTTACGAAGCACACCGATCAGACCATGTTTGAAATCAAAGGCTGCGGGCACATCATCGGGCGACAATACAGTGTCTCCAGCAACGAACAGATCTTTGAGAGCTTTGGCTTCATCATGGAGGGCAACAACGAGATCGACATCGACGGGCGAGAGAGAGCCGTCGATTATCTGGGGACGGAGGACTCTTTTACCTTCAGTTGGGGGTTTCGGGAACACTTCGCCGGATTGCGCGCGGGAATGCCCCTGGTCAAGGTTGGCGGTGGAACCAATCTGCTATCCATCTATCGCTTTCACGAGCACATGCCCATCCGTTTCAACAAAGAGCTGCGCTGGCATATCAACTGGCAGCAGGAGAAGGGTTTTGCCGCTCGACCGGATTGGGATCTTGCCGTGGGCGATGACGGCTGCTGGGTGGACTACGCCACCGTGTACTATTGGTACCAGGGCAAGCCCGGGGGATTCAAGCATAGTCCTTTGCGTCCGGTGGCCGAGCGGATGAAGGTGTTGTCAAGGCCTTCCAAGAGGCATGTAGCCAATATGGATGAAGTTTTGAAGGCTAATATTGAAGTTGATCCACAGTTGACCAATACCTTCTCCAGGCCGGACGATATGAAAAGGGTAACCATTCGAAATGCTTTTACCGATACCCATCCGCTTCATATCGACAGGCCCGAGCCCAAGGGCGGCCATCCAGGCAACCCCAACCCGGGCCGAAGAGGCGTGATTGCCGTTCATCCGAAAGATGTATTCAATCCATGCGTGATATTGCGGAAGGTCGCCATTCCAATGAGTGGCAGCTACTCACTGCGCGTGGTTACCTCCGGCGATCCGTATGAGGCAGCGCATAACTGCGATTTCATTCTGCAGGCGGGGATCCATAACGGGAAGCAAATAGCGTGGTTCGACGAGGAAGTCATTGAGTCGGGAGTGGAACCATCGGAGAACAATTGGCGAACGCTCGAATACAGCCTGAAAGAGTATTCGGGCAAAACGGTGACTATAATCATTACCGTTGCCTCCGGAGGCCCCAACGGGCATTGGGCCAATGAAGAGGCCTTCTTCGATGAGATCAGCGTGATCGAAAAGTAAGAGTCTGTGCTGAGTAGTGACGAGTTTGTTCTTGCGACGAATGTCCCGACGCCTGGGTGAGCCGGCACATACGGATAGACTCGGTCGAACCGTTAGTCAGAGGCGCGGAATTCGATAATCATGGGATGGTCGCTCAATGCCAACACCACGGAACGGACATCGATCAGGACCTGTGTCGCCGATGTCCCCCTCGTTGGGTTATACATTTTGACCGTCGTACGCTGTGCGCCCAGATTCACCGCGACTCTGTGCGAACCGCCTGCAAAGCATTCACCCCACAGCACCAGCGCAAACGTGCCGTCGCTTTTCTCGAGGAGCAGGTCATGCACGGTCGCCGGCTGGTTGCGGATCGCGTAATTGACGCGTCCCAGTGTAGGGACAGAGCCGCTATCGGCCAGAATGGTCGTGAGGTTGTGCAGGTAATGAGCGGCCTGCTTGGGTGTGTAATCCATACGGTAGAGGGCGTAGGTTTCATGGGCCGGTTCGTTGGAACGGGTCCGCAGAAGGTAGATGGCGGTGTGGCTCCATCGGCGCTTGAACTGCGATAAATACAGGTTCATGAACAAGCGGGCCTGTATCTCCTCCGTCACGTCCCCTCCCACGGAATAGCCGGTTTCCGTGGTCACTCTCGGCAGCGTCAGAAGCTCTGCCTCGTCGTAGCCCGCGAAATGATTTCGCCAGGTCCTGCCATAATTGCCGTACAGTCCGTCCACCGGGCAATCGGGGCCGGGACTGGCGCTGAGCCACGTCTGGTTATCATGCAGGCCCGGCCAACTCGGATGCGTGATGTAGTTGTGGCAGTTGGCGTAGTCGGCATAGACCGTGCCGGCGGGCATCAGAGTATCGGCGCCCTCGGGGATAGTCAGAAACTGCAATCCGACGTTATCTGTCTGCGCGCCGCTTTCGGTGATGTTCCAGACAGGACAATCTCTCAGCAAACGATCTCGCTTGACACCCTGATACAGATCGCGCTGCAGCCGCGCGACCGGCAGCCACGACTCATCCCTTCCGCCGGCTTTCCCTTCGTATTGGATGCCCCAGTTGTTGGGCTCGTTGTTGCCCTCGATGGCGAGCAGCGCGCCGGCGGCGGCCAACTGCCTGGCTTCACGCAGGAGTCTCGCAAGGTCCGTACCACCACTCAGGAGACCGTAGACGATCCTGACGCCCGTTTGCTCGTGCAGATCGATCATGTCCCTCACGGCAATGCGATCCTCAAGTCCGCACCGTATGAATCGGATGCCGGTGTACTTCAGGGCTTCGATCGTTCCGGCCAGAGTCTCTCCGCGCCCGGTAATGCTGGAACACACGCCCATGCTGTTCAGGAAGTCGCCGGCGGCAATGGCTGTCGTTCCTGCTGATCTGCTGCGTGCTTCTGTCGTTCCCGCCAAACCGAGGGGCAACATGCCCGCTGCCGCAAGGCCGGTGCGCTGTAAGAACTGTCGTCGAGTATGTCTCATCTCGTGGCCAATCCTTTCTTGTCGCCCATCTCAATACGCAGGTGGATTCCTCCTCTTGTCAAATGAGGGATTTGTCGTTTCTATTCGTCGATGTTCTCGATCGTGCCTTTGATGGCGGCTTTGTTGGGCCAGATGTCACTTCCTCCATTGCGGCTGTCGATAAACCGGCCATAGATCGCCGCCACGCCGCGCGTCGCCCAGCGAGGGATTTCTTTCAGGATATCGTCGTCGTCATGCATGTCCTTTTGCCGCCAGGCGTTTTCGCGGCGTCGGAATCGGTCTTCACTCATCATCGGCCTGTCCGGAACCGCCGCCAGGCCGGCGTCGATGGCGTCGTCGCTGGTTGCAGTGGACCAGTGCTCCCAGCCGGCATACTGCTCGTCGCCGGGTCGCAGCGTATTCCAGGCAATGCCCCGAGACAGATACTTGCCTTGGTTGGCGGGATCCGGGTCCCTTCCCTGTCCGATATCGCTATCGGAATAGCGGTGCCCGACCCAATGATGCCAGCCGCCAAACTGCGGGATGAGGTCGTCCAGCCACCACTTGAGTTTCGTCCGGTCGGCCCAGAATTCCACGTCCCAACCGATGCCCATCGACCAGCCGGGGACCGGGCCCAGCCTCGCGGCGATGTAGCGGTTGATCCGCCTGCTCTGGGTGCCGTTATAGTCCCCAGGCAAATTGGAGAAATCCCCGCTGCCACCCTTGCCCCACATCCACAGATGCAGCCAACCGCCGCGCTCAGACCACTCGGAGGCGGCCGCCTCAAGAGCGGTAAAGGTCCGCACGTCGGGCGCCGCAGGGGCCGCGCGGAGATGGTCGGTCGAGTCGACTTCGAACCAGCCGCGTCCGATTGTGGAAATGTGGCCGCCGTTGAAGCCGTGGTTGTCGTTGAACTCGGCCACAAACGCACGCATCCGGGCCGGGTCGCTAAACCAGTGCCGCACGTCGGGCATCATGATCGAGATGGGCGTGCACTTGACCAATGCACCATCAGGCCCCTTTTGATGGGCCCAGGCGGTCGGTTGGCCGGATCGTTGCCCGCTCCAGCCGATTCGCTTCGGATTGCTGGACGCCGTCACCTCAACCGTCAGTTCCAGGCCGTCAAGCGCCGCAACCGGCGAACTCGTCGTGCCCGTCCAGCGGCCCTGCAACGACCCGCCGAAACGGTAGACGTAAGTATCGCCCGAACCGGAGTACCACAGCAGACTCGTGCGTCGAGTGCGGCCGTTCTCATGCGTCCAGGTGCAGGAGCCTTCGACATCCCATTTGGTGATGCCGGTAGCAGCCCCTGGCGCTTCTATCGGGAAATCAACCCAGTGATACAGTTCGACCGTCTTGGACAATCGCCCAGAGGCCGGAGAGCTCAGGCATGCAAAGACGAGGCCGACCAGTAAATACCTCGTTCCCCTCATATGCCGGAGAAATGCGGCGGCTTGCTGCCACGATGGTTGAATTCGATTGAACAGGGTGGAGGCTTTCATCTCAGTCCTTTCCTTCGCGGGAAGATTCGCATTACATTGTTCGACAGTTACATTGGCAATGAGTATAGTACCGGATACGTCACGAAAATCAGTTTTCTTTCTTAAGATAAAGTACGGCATCCCCCGCAAAGGGCGCTGCGAACTGCCGGCGCCCGCCGGGCGTTTCGATATGTCCCCCGTTCGCAACGACGCCCTCAGCCGGGTCAAACCATTCAAATAGATAAGCGCCCGGTTTGAGCTCCACGGAAAACGCTTCGTTCTCTCTCGGCTGATACACAAGGTACTCTTGTCCCGGATGGGCCAGACAGTAGGCAGTCGAGGCCAGATCGCGGCGCGGGGTCATTGCCGCCAGAGTCATCCGCTCGGCGAACCGACGCGTGTGCCCCATCGCCTCACGCGAGACAATGTACCCAGGATCGTCCGGCGTAAGGGGGCAGTTGCTGAGCACCATGGACTGCGGCGGCAAGTGCTCCATGAGGATGGGGTTATAGCCTCGGCAAAAGCTCTTCCACACCCACTGCCTGCCCAGGGTAGGATTCCTGTAAAGTTCAACGACGAACCAGTGGTCCGAATCCAGCAGGCTCACTTTGGCACCGTCGGCAATCGGGACATTGTCCACGCCGCCCCACGCGTCGGTGTGCGGGGAAATCCACTCGGCCGGACTGGCGTACAGGATCTTGTTGCTCTCGGCATCGCCGGATCCTATGGCGGTCATCCCCACCGGATGCTGCTTGGGCCTTGTCGCCTCGCAGTCGTGGATAAACCGGATGAGGTGGTATTGCCATTGGCCGCTGGAGTCGTCACCCTCGTTGGATATCTCATAGAGCACGTTGTCGAGATCGTTCACTGTGTCGATGATCTTGCGCACGTAGGCCTCTTGGAGACGGGTAATCGCGGGCGTCTCCAACGTGTGGGCTTCCAGCCCCTCTCCATCTCCTGACGGGTCGCCGTCCACACCGTTGATATTATTCCGCCCGTTGAAGGGATTGCCCCGCCACCCGCCGCGACATTCATACGAACCGCCGAAGAGCATGATACCCACATAAATGCCGCGGTCCCGTGCGGCGATCACCCGCGCACGCAGACGGTCGAAGTATGCTTGATTGAGCTTGGTCAGGTCGAACTTCGGCTTGCCGTCCAGAGCGTTCCCGGACCCGGTCCGCGACCAGGCCAGCGGCGAAGCGTGCAATTGTCCCTCTCCATAACCGTGGTACCAGCTCACCTGCCGACCCCACAGGCGGATGAAGTTGTGGTGATGCCTCTGGAGCATATCGAGATAGCCATCGAAGTCGAAGGCAGGCGGTGGGTCACTGGGACCGCGATCGATCAGGTTCGCCCACGTATGCGACCCGGCCAGGTAAACAGCCCGCAATGAGCCGTCCGGGGCTCTCGTTCCATCGGTGAAGTAACGCGGGTTCTCCGGATGAACGCGCAGCGGACCTCTCGCCGCACCCGCATATATCACACGGTCGTTTTGCGCCGCGATGGACAATCCAATCGCCGCTGCCAGGCAGATACGAACCGCAGTTCCCGTTGCCTGCATGACGGTCTTCTCCGATGAGTTCTCTCGCTGTTTCGATGAGCAGTGCAATGTCATTGTCCTTGGATCAGTGCGCGGATGGGGCTCTCAAATGAAACGTCCCTCGTACGGTGTTCATGGAGTCGTTGTTTCTCCCGTTACCACCACCTGTAAAGATGAGTGTGAAGTTGCGACCGTCTGCGCTGAACCACTTCGGGGCAAAAGAGAAGAAGAAGATGTTGTCCGCCCAATCCAGCGCGCTGCCGAGTCGGCTCTTGCCGAAGCGCTCTTCCATCGTCCAATATTTCACCGTCGTCCACGGCCCCCAGGGTTCTGGGGCATCGAACAGGCTCATCACGCCGGCATGTGAGACACTGTGCTCGGTCGCCAGAAGGTACCGGGCCAGCCCAGGATTGTAGCTGGCGCTGACGCACCATCCTGTGCCATCGGGATTCTCGAATACCGGTTTCTTCTCCGACAGCAGGCCCCAGGCGGGCTTGCCATCGTTCATGCCGGTGAACCACTCGTAGGCGTCGCGCCCCGCAAAGATACGATCCTGCGGCACGCGGGCCAGAAACAGCGCGCCGGGTTTGTGCACCTGGAGCCCGAAGCCGCCGTCGCCGCGTTCGCGGACGCCGAGGTGCTGCGGGCGGATGAAATACGAATACACGTAGTCGTCCCGCGCTCCCGCGTTGTTCTTGCCGTAGACGAGAAAGGTGGGCACGATGAGGTTGTCCTCAGCTCGCCAGCGCCACGGGGCTTTGGTCCAGCTCGCGCCGTGATCCGTCGAACGCGCCAGCTCAATGTACCGGTAGTGATCGCGGGGACCGCCCGTGTCGGGCACATCGGGAACGATCCAGGAATAGAGGACGCCCCCGACACAGATCGTCCCCCAGCTCTTACCGGCGAACCGGGCCGAGTTCTCGGCGTCCTTGCCGCCCCAAACGTTGCAGCCGTGATAATCGTCCCACTCCCCTTCGACCCGGGCGAACCCCAGACTCACGCGTCCGTCATTACTGGCGCCCCCAAAGCCTCCGCCGTCTCCCCAGGCGCCATACTGATGGTCGTCGTCCGCCCAGGTCAACTGGAAGTTGTCACTTCCCTGGGCGTGCCGCCGATGCGTCGACCAGTCGAGCACCATCTCGGCGATCATGGGGCTGGGGGAATACGGACTGTCAGTGACGGGCGTCGTGGCTTTGACGACGTGTCCGGTCGCAAGCAACAGCAGAGCCATCAGAAGACAGGTGGATCCGGCATTCATTTCGTTTTCCCTCCCTGTCCCGATCGTACGTGAGAAGTCGCGGTGATGCGTAAGGCGATGTCTTGCACAAAATCAGGCGATTCGAGTCGCCTTGGACCGCCGCGGTGAGTGAATTCCTCTGTCTTACCGACCGCCCCGTCGAGCGGGTCGATCCATTCGGCTCGATACGCGCCTTCCGGTAGTTCGAGGCTCAATTCTGCAGGGCCGCTTCCCACCAGATAGATGGCGTAGGCCCGCCCCGGCTCGACCAGCGCCCAGGCCCAGCCCTCCTCGGGAACGCCGCCAGTGATGACGGAGTTGTCCGGCTCCATCTTCAGGAACTCGAAGCTGTGGATGAATTTCTTCAGGACGTGCAGTTGTTGTCGTAGCGCAGGACCTCCCCCTCCCGGCCCCCGATGGTCGAGAAGCGTGCCGCGGGGGTGGTTCGTGGCAAAGGAGAAATCGAGATGACTGAACAGCGCGCCCCCGGCGAGAATGAACTCCCAACCTTGGATACGGTAGGTCGCGTCGTCTCGGTGCGAACCGCCGGTCTCATTGTCACCGATGGCTCTTCGAAGGCCATAGTTCAGCGTCACCGCCTCGGGCGTTGCGGCGTGGAAGTTGTAGATCGACACGTCTGGGTGTGGTTCGGCGATCTTCGCTGAGCCATGCGCGATATTCAGGGAAATGAGATGTTGATTCGACAAGGACTTTTCTGTCTCACGGATTGCCGCGATCATCCGGCCCTGCCAGTCCGGATGCATTCCCCCGCGCTCGTACGGCTCGTTGCAAATCTCGTAATAGACGTTGTCGAAAGGATTGAGCTCGCGAACGATCTTCTGCGTGACGGCTACCTGAGCTTGTGTGAGCGCTGCTTCCTTCAGCCCGTAGACTTCATGCCGTCCAACGTTGCCGATGCCGTTCACGTTGTTGGCGGCGTGCATAGGCGAAGCCTTCCACAGTTCCTCGCCGTACATCGTACAGAAGAGGGTGACTTCGACGACAATATCGCGTCTTCCAGCCTGCTCGACAAAACCTCGGAGTCGTTGGAAGTAGGCATCATTCCACTCGATCAGATCGAATTTATTGCCGCCGTCGAAGTAGCCCGGCGTGGCACTTCGAGCCCAGGGGGCCGCATAGCGCTGTGGCGCCGGGGCCAGCGTGTTGCCCTGGATGCCGAATGAGCCGGGAATCTCGCGATACGTCCCGCTGAAGAGCCGGGTATGATTGAAGCCATAACGAGCCAGCTCGTCCAGGTAAGCAAGGTAATCGAAATCGAGGTTGATGACTGCGCCGTAATGCTCGCCCGAGGTGATCAGCACAGCCGGCTCCCCCCGGAATTGAAAATAGCGCGGGTTGTCGGGATGGAGGCGAAGCGCAACGTTCGCAGGGCCTGCGTGCGCGGTTGAGATGCCGCGCGTCGCAGCAGTGATTGCAACCATCGATATCAGGCACACAGAAATGATTGTCCTGGCGGCCTGCATTGTGGTTTCCTCGAAAACGTCCGGTGCGCAACATCGGTTGCCCCGGAAGACGCCGTGACTGTCGAGATTATTGCACATTTTTGAGGTATAGCGCCGCATCGCCCCCGAAGGGCGGCTTGAAGGGCCGCGATCCGTCCGAGACTTCGATGTGTCCTGTTTCGGTCGTCTTCTCCTGTGTGGGGCTGAGCCACTCGTATCGGTACGTGCCGGCCTTCAACTCGACGGTGAATGTCTCGCCACTCTTGGGTTGGTAAACGAGATATTCCAGGCCCGGAGTGGCCAGGCAATAGGCAGTCGATGCTAGGTCGTTTTGAGGAGTCATTTCAGCAAGGTTCATGCGGCCCGCCGTCCTCCGGGTCTGCCCCATCGCCCTGCGCATCGCCTCCTGGTCGGCGGGACTGTACCAGGGAGAATGTCTGTGCATCCAGTCCATGAGAATGGGGTTGTGTCCCCGCAGGAAACTCCGCCATATCCACGTGCGATCGACGTGTCCGATGTGATCCGTGTCGATGATGACGACCTTGCGTCCGTCACTCGCCGGCGGGTCGGTCCACTCGGTTGGCGAAATCCAGTCTGCGGGGCCGCTGAACAGCTCCTCGTTGGTGGGACCGCCGCCGGTGATCCCCACCGGATGGTGCTTGGGTTTCTCTCGTTCGTAGTCCTGGATCACTTTGGCAAGATGATTGTGGCAATCAGCACCGTATTCCGACTCGTTGGAGATTTCGTAGAGTACATTGTTCAGATCATTGACGGTATCGACCACTTTCCTCGCATAGACTTCCTGCAGCTCGGTGACGGCCGGGATCTTGAGCATATGGGTCTCAACTCCGACGCCGTTGCCATCCGGGTCGCCGTTAACGCCGTTGATGTTGTTGCCGGCGTGAAACGGATGGCCCTCCCAGGTCCCTTGGTGCTCGACGCTCCAACTGTCGAACAGCATGATCGACACGTAGAACCCCATTTCCCCGGCAGCGATTGCCCGAGCCCGCAGCCGCTTGAAATAGGCCGGATCGAATTTCGTCAGATCGAATTTCGGCTTGCCGTCGAGTGCCTTGCCGGGCCCCGTGCGCGGCCAGGGCAGAGGGACGACGGTCGCGCCCTCGCCCGTTTCCCAGGCATGCTCCAGTATCCACAAACGGATAAAATTGTGACCGTAGGAACGGAGCCATTCAAGGTGAGATTGGAATCCACCCAGTTCCTCCAGGTTGGTCAGGTCCTTGTACCCGCTGACGTCCTGAAGGTTGGTCCAGGTATGCGAGCCCGTCAGATAGACTGCTTTGCCGCTGCCATCTGTGAAGTAACGCGGATTGGTCGGATGGATCCGCAGCGGGCCGGAAATTCGTGAAGATGTGCCGGGGTCGCGTTGGGCTGTCGCCTCGATCATCTTCGCCAATTCAGCTCGGGCCTTTTCGTAAGACGCCGGGTCCTTGTCCCATCGAAACCATGAATCAGTCAAACGACGCACGACACGCGCCGCTTGCTCAGATTTGTCCAGGCGACTCAGCATGGCCAGGTACTCATAGTCCTCGACGCCGTCCCGCAGCGCCTTGAGGCGCACGGTCGGCACGATGCCCTCATAGCCTACGGCACGCGCGGGATACACCAGCGATCCCTCGCCGTTGAAGAGAATGTCCTTCCTGCCCTGCTGCAGCGCGTCCCGGCCGATATAGATCGGCGCTTGCACCCAGGGATCGTCCGTCTGTCTCCAATGCGACATGCCGCCCCAGTAGAGCAGGCCCTTGATGCCGTCTCGCCAGGCCATCCAGGCCGGCACGCGATAGTTCAGCAACGGGAAATCGATGTGCCACCACGGCGTGGGTGTGCCCTGGCACAAGGCCGTGTAAGTCCAGATCGTCTCACCGAGGGCCCGCCGCTTGGCAGCACTATCCGGCCGGTGCAGCGAGAAAAGGGGGCACCAGATATCCACCGCCCCATAGAGATCGCCCCAGGCGCTATCGGCGCCGCCCTGGTCCGCCTCCGTCCAGGTTTGCTCGACGACCATGACCTGGACGACGGATTCGGCCTCGCGAATCGCCCGGCCCCATTTTTGGACGTAGCGATAATCCTCCTCTGTATTCGGTTCGTCTTTGAGATAGACGAAGAAGACGATGTGGGGCCGGTCAAGCTCTTGGGCCGCCCGGTCGAACGCGGCGAGCCAGGCCCGCAGTGTATCGCGTTCGGCTTGCGGGGCTTTGATGACGCCGGAAGGATGTGGCGCCTGGAGGGCGTTGACATGGTAGCGGTCCACGAACTCACGCAGTGCCTTTACGTGTCGGGAAGGGATTTCAAATGAGCTGTTGTCCTGTCGGACCGGGCGGAGCAGCTCGGCCGGAGGCGTGGCGTTGATACGGTGCTCACTCAGTAATTGCGCGCACTGACTCTCCACGGCCTGCCAGTCGGCCGGCTCCCGCTTGTCGCCTTCCCCGGGTCGCCGGCGGTAGTAGCCCCGCATACGCTGGGCGGGCGAACCGAAAGCAGTCACCAACGTCGGTGTCGGCGGCAGCACAAAGTCCCACACAGTCAATGTCACGGCGATGTCAATCCTACCGGCGTCATCCGAGATGAGATGATAGACGCCGCGGTAATTTCCCGCCGCAGTTGAGGCCGGGATATAAAGGTCCACCCAGAAGCCATGCGTCTCGCCGGCCGGCAGATCGAACGGAATAGACGTAAGGCGCGCCGCTTCGAGCTGCTCGCCTGTCACCGGATGCCGAAAGGGGATGAGCGGGTCTGGGTACCAGTCCGGCCTCCACGGCTGGTTACGATAAGTGCCGGTTTCAAGGTGGAGTTGATGCTGCCGGTAGCACCGGCTCTCCGACCGCCGCAGGATCGCTGCCCCGGGTCCGCGCAGCTCACCCGGCTTCAGGTGAACCGCCTTGACCGGTTCATCGGATCGCATCAGGACCTGAAAGCTCACCCACTCATTGCGGGCCGCACTGACTTCGACCGTTCGATCACGCCCCGGCGGATCGCTGCGCAGCACATGCCGGGTCTCGGTCACCGTCCATACCTGCCAATCCGCATGGACAGTCGTCGCAACCGATAGCAGAAGCACGAACGCACAAATGGAGTTGCTTTTCATTTCCCTGTCCCTTCCACTGCGGAGCCTGCCGTTAACGATCACACGCAGATGCTCGGCACATTGTACATTGACGCGGCTCCGACGTCGAGGTGTTGTCGCCGCAGTTGGTATGTACCCACAGAATCGAACGGCAAGGCGTTCTTTGGGGTGGGCGATTCAGGAGATCAGGCGGAGCGGCCGGACGAAAACGATGAACGTTCGAGAGGTTCGGCGGAAAACCGCATCGCTTCAAGCGCTCGCTGGATGGACGGATGTCTAATACGTTCGCCATACTTTTCGGCCCAGCCGGCCCTGGCGACGACGTCACGAACGGGCCCTTTCATCGAGGCGTAAGCGAAGCGGATACCACTGTGCTCGTAGGCGTCCATGAGTCTGCCCAGAGCGTCGACGGAGACGGCATCGATGTCGTTGACGCCGGAAAGGTCTATCAGGACCCACTTCGTGTCGGGCCGCGCGGCAATGTCACGGGCCAGAAGGTCTTCGAGGAACTTCATGTTCGCAAAGTACAGCGAAGCGTCCGGACGCAGGATCAGCACGCCCGGATACGTCTTGGCCTGTGGATAGCGTCGCAGGTTTCGGAAGATCCCTTCGCTCTCCACGTAGCCCAATTCGGCCGTGTGCGGATGGGAGCTTCGCCAGATGAACAATCCCAGCGAGAAGGCCAGGCCAATCAGCAGGCCCTGGTCGATACCGATCGTGAGGGTGCAAACGAAGGTCAGAAGGAACGTCAGGCCGTCGGCTCGCTTCATCTTGAACAGGCGGATGGCTTCCTTGTAGTCCACGAGTCCGGCGACGGCGACCACGATGACGGCCGCCAGAACCGCGTTGGGCAGATAGTGGAACAACGGAGTCAAGGCTAACAGGGTCAGGAGGATCACGGCGGCGGCGAGCACGGCGGCCCGTTGCGTTCGCGCGCCCGCCTGAACCATCACGGCGGTTCGAGAGAATCCGCCCGTGACGGGATAGCCCGAGAACAACGAACTGACCAGATTGGCGGCGCCCAGTCCCAGCAACTCGCGGTCGGGATTGACCTTGTAGCCCGACCGCGCCGCGACGTATTTTGCCACCGAGATCGACTCCATGTAGCCGACGAAGAAGATCACCAGCGCCGTCGGCAGCAGGCGTCGGACGGAAGCGAGGTCAGCCGTGGGCACGACGAATGCCGGCAGGCCTCGGGGTACGTCGCCCACGGTGGCCACGCCCAGCTTCGCGAGCCCGGCGTATGCGAGGAGCGTCCCACACACCACAAAGAGGATCGCCGAGGGCAGGCGCGGATACCGTTTCTTCAAGACGTACAGGCCTGCGATGCTGACGACTCCGAGCGTCAGCGTAGCGAGATTCGTCTGGCCGGCATATCGTGCGAGCTGGGCAAGAAGCTTGAACACGTTCTGTTCGGTCCCTAATTTCACGCCCAGGAGATGCTTCATCTGGCTCAACGCGATGACGATGGCGGCGGCGGATGTGAATCCACCGATCACGGCATGGGAGAAGAAGTTCACGAGGAAGCCGAGCCGCAGCAGGCCCGCCCCGAACTGCAGCACGCCCACGAGCAGAGTCAGCAGCAGGACCGTCGCGATGTACTCCGCCGACCCGGGCGGAGCGAGCATTGAGCAAGCCGTGAAGACCAATAGAGAAATCATGGCGACAGGGCCGACCGCCAGATGTCGTGACGAGCCAAACAGCGCGTAGGCAACCAGCGGCAGTGTCGAAGCATAAAGCCCCATCACCGGCGGCAGACCGGCGAGCATGGCGTACGCCATCGCCTGCGGGACCAGCATGGCGGCAATCGTGAGCCCCGCGGTGACGTCGTCCCGCAGACCGGCCGAGTCGCCGTGGATGAGCCAGTCCGGCGCCAGAGCGTTCAGCTTTCGCACGCTCATGTGCTGGCTCTCTCGATGAGGATCAGCAGGATGAGAATCATCACGGCCACCGGGACCACGACGACCCACGGATTGACCTTGAGCACCTGCGGCAGCGTCGCGTCGCCGAAGTCTCCCTTGCCCAGGATGGCTGCCTGTAGTTTGGGGAACACCGCCGCGAACAGGCCGGCGCCGATCAGAATTCCCACGACCCCGCCGAGGAGGGCGTCGAGCGAACCCTGGCCGACGGCCCCGGCCACGGTGCCGGGACAGTAGCCGAGCAAGCCGAAACCGACGCCGAAGATCAGCCCGCCGATGACGCTGGAGCCGATGGAGCCCGGCTTGGGATGGAGCTGGGCCAACCCCAGGCTCTTCAGGGCATGGACCCCGATCATCCCCGTCAGCACGGCGCTGAGCATGATCTTCAGGACGGTCCAGTCGGTGAAGAGCAACTGGCCGACGATGACGTCATAGCGCGTCACGCCGCCTTTCTGCAGCAGGAAACCGAAGGCAATACCCAGCAGAAGACCGATGAGCAACTGCAAGTCCTTCTTCG
>Ga0207752_1000039_pt1 | contig 54459 bp, 50 predicted proteins | sample Pon2CUnioCityCA_6_FD_187272 | JGI IMG/M metagenome (GOLD analysis project Ga0207752, IMG submission 187272) | Marine sediment microbial community from Union City, CA, USA - Pond 2C Sediment 2 (SPAdes) | ecosystem: Environmental > Aquatic > Marine > Intertidal zone > Salt pond sediment ... | reverse complement strand
GTAGGTGTTGCTGACCATGTTTCCCTTGTCATCCGCCACCGAGTAATGAGTGGTGTCCTTGCTCTCGGGGAGCATTACCTGGCCCGGCTTGATGGTGGCCGAGGGCGTGGCCCGCGGACTGATCCCGGCGCTGCTGTTCGGCGGCCTGCTCGGCTGGTTGCAGCGCACCCAGGGGGTGTTCGGCGGGCTGTTTGCCGATCTGCTCGGCGGCGTTCTGCTGGCGGCGACGGTGTTCAGCATAAGCGCCGCGCTGACCCGCGCGGTGCTCTCTCCGGAGCGACCGGAGTGGCGCCTGACCGCGCAGAGTGCGGAGAGTGCCAACGCCATCGGCTACGCCATGCTCGGCCTGCTGACCGTGCTGTCGCTGGAGCTGGCCTACGACTACGCCACCGCGGAGCTGGCCACCAGCGCCGAGCTGCGCGCCGGCAGCGTGGCGGTATTCACCCTGCTCAAGGGTGGTTTTCTGCTGCTGCTGCTGCGCCGCCGCCTGTGGCATCGCGGCCCGCGCGAGCCGGCGCCCAGCAAGCGCCGCCGCGAGCGGCCGCGCGGGCTGTTGTTCCAGCGCCTGCTGCTGGCGGTGGTGTGGGCGGCAATCATCGCCGCGGCGCTGGGTTATTCGACGCTGGCCGATTTTCTGCTCTCGCGCCTGCTGCACTCGATCGCCCTGCTGCTGCTGCTGCTGGCGGCGCGCGCGCTGATCCGCGAGCTGGCCGCGGCGCTGACCCGCTCGCGCCTGCTGCGGCGCACCCTGGGGTTGCGACGGATCACCCTGCGGCGGCTGAAATTCTGGTTTCAGGTGCTTTTCGATCCGCTGGTCTACCTGCTGGCGGCGCTGTGGCTGGTGCAGATCTGGGGCGTGCCGAGCGAGGATCTGCTGCGCTGGACACAGGCTGCGCTGACCGGTTTCAACGTCGGCTCGATCACCATTTCGCTGGCCGACATCGCCGTCGCGCTGCTGGTGTTCGCGGTCGCCATGGCGCTGACCCGGCTGATCCAGCGCGGCTTGCTCAACCACGCGCTGCCGCAGCTCACCGATAACGAGGGCCTGCACCACTCGCTGTCCGCCGCCGCCGGTTACCTGGGTCTGGTGATCGCGATCATGCTGTTCGTCGCCGCGCTGGGGATCAATCTGGAGTCGGTGGCACTGGTCGCCGGTGCGCTCTCGGTGGGCATCGGTTTCGGCCTGCAGAATGTGGTCAGCAACTTCGTCTCCGGGCTGATCCTGATCGTCGAGCGGCCGATCAAGGTCGGCGACTGGGTGCTGGTCGGCGGCAACGAGGGCTTCGTGCAGAAGATCAACTTCCGCGCCACCGAGCTGCAGACCTTCCAGCGCGCCTCGGTGATCATTCCCAACGCGGAGCTGATCTCCACCCCGGTGGTCAACATGACCTACGACGACCGGCTGGCGCGCGTCGAAGTGCAGGTGGGGGTGGATTACGACAGCGATCCGGAGCGCGTGCGCGAGATTCTGCTCGGCTGTGCGCGCGAGCATCTGCAGGTCTACAAGCTGCCCGAGCCGGTCGTGCTGTTGCAGGATTTCAGCGACAATGCGCTGCTTTTTGAGCTGCGCTGCTTCATCGGCGAGGCGACCCACAAATCGGTGGTGGCCAGCGATCTGCGCTTCGCCATCCTCGCCGAATTGCGCGCCACCGGCATCGGCATTCCCTATCCGCAGCGGGTGGTTCACTTCGCCGCCGCGACAGCCACGGACAACGGTGATGAGCGCCATTCTTGAGATCGAATCCCTGGTCAAGAGTTTCGGCAGTCTGCGCGCGGTGGATGGCGTCAGCCTGTCGCTCACCGCCGGCAATTGCTTCGGCCTGCTCGGCCCCAATGGCGCCGGCAAGACCACCACCATCGAGCTGATGGAGGGCATCAAGCGGCCCGACAGCGGCCACATCCGCTACCGCGGCGAGCCGCTCGGCGAGCGCTTTCGCCGCGAGGCCGGGATCATGTTCCAGAGCACCGCGCTGCAGGAGTTCATCAGCGTGCGCGAAGTGCTGCGCATGTTCGGCCGCTTCTACCCGCGCGCGCTGCCGCTCGACGAGCTGGTGCGCAGCTGTCACCTCGGCGATTTCCTCGACCGCGACACGCGCAAGCTCTCCGGCGGTCAGCGCCAGCGGCTGCTGCTGGCGATCGCGCTGATCAACGACCCGGAAGTGCTGTTTCTCGACGAGCCGACCACCGGCCTCGACCCGCAGGCGCGGCGCAATCTGTGGTCGCTGGTGGAGTCGGTGAAGGCGCGCGGCAAGACCATCGTGCTGACCACCCACTACATGGATGAGGCCTACGAGCTGTGCGACTACATCGCCATCATGGATCACGGCAGGGTGATCGCCGAGGGCTCGCCGGACGCGCTGCTGGCGGCGCATTTCAACGATGTGGTGCTGCACCTGCCGGCGGATGACGTGCCCGATGTGGCGGCGCTGCCGATGGCCCACAGCTGGCTCGATGAGCAGCTGCACATCTCCACCTGCGACGTCAATGCCACCATCGCCGAACTGCTCGCTGCCGGCGCTTCGCTGGGCCGCCTGCGGGTGCGCTCGCGCAATCTCGAAGACCTGTTTCTCGAACTCACCGGCCGGGAGATGCGCGCGTGAACGCCAGGCGCCTGTACGCGCTGTTCGTGGCGCGCAATCTGGAGTTTTTTCGCGACCGCTCCTCCTTTGCCTGGAATCTGCTGTTCCCGGTGATGATGATCGTCGCCTTCGTGTTCGCCTTCGGCGACGGCCCGCGGGAGAGCTACAAGGTCGGCGTGGTCGGTGCGCACAGCGAGCGCCTGGCGGCGTTCTTCGCCAGCGAGCACGTCCGCTTCATCGACTACCCGACGGTGGCGGCGGCGCGGGCCAAGGTCGAGCGCCACCAGCTCGACCTGCTGCTGGATACCGCCAGCGGCGATTACTGGGTCAACGAGGATGCCCCCGGCGGCTATTTTATGGAGCGCCTGCTGCTCGCCGGCGAGGGTGACGACAGCGGCCTGCAACGGCGCCCGGTGAGCGGCGACGCGGTGCGCTACGTGGACTGGGTGCTGCCCGGCGTGCTGGGCATGAACATGATGTTCAGCGCCCTGTGGGGGATCGGCTACGTGATCGTGCGCTACCGCAAAAACGGCGTGCTCAAGCGCCTGCGCGCGACCCCGGTGACATCGCTGGAGTTCCTGCTCGCCCAGCTCGCTTCGCGGCTGTGGCTGCTGGTCGGCATCGGCGCGCTGATCTACGCCGGCTGCGATCTGTTCATCGGCTTCCAGATGCACGGCAGCCATCTCGATCTGCTGCTGGTCTTCGCGCTGGGCTGCATGAGCCTGATCAGCCTCGGTCTGATGGTCGCCTCGCGCACCGCCAGCGAGGAGCTGGCCAATGGCACGCTCAACCTGATGAGCATGCCGATGATGTTTCTCTCCGGGGTGTGGTTCTCGCTGGAGGGTGCCGCGCCGTGGATGCGCAGCCTGGCCGAGATCTTCCCCCTCACCCACCTGACCCGCGCCACCCGCGCGATCATGCTCGACGGCGCCGGGCTTGCCGACATCACCACCGAGATCGCCGTGCTGGCGGCGATGACCGCGGTATTCCTGAGCCTCGGCGCCAGGCTGTTCCGCTGGGAGTGACCGCCATGAGTACCGCGCTGGCCGCTGGCATGGCCGACTTCATCCGCGCCTGCGAGGCGCACTCGCAGCCCGTTGCCGACGGCGACCTGGCGGCCATGCGCCGCCAGTACCGGGCGCTGTGCGACGCCCTCAACCCGCCGCGCCCGGCGGGCATCGCGACGCGCGACCTGCGAGCGCCGGGTGCGCCCGGCGGGGTGCCGCTGCGCCTCTACTGGCGCGGCACGGCTGGCGATGGGGGTGACGGCGACGGCGGGCTGATCCTGTTCTGCCACGGCGGTGGCTGGCTGCTGGGCGATCTGCACAGCCACGACTACTACTGCGCGCGACTGGCGGCCGACTGCGCCTGCCGGGTGCTGGCGGTCGATTACCGGCTGGCGCCGGAGCACCGCTACCCGGCGGCGCTGGATGACGCCGCCGCGGCGCTGGCCTTCGCCCGCGACGCGCTGGGCGCGGACGGCGCGCACACGCTGCTCTGTGGCGACAGCGCCGGCGGCAATCTGTGCGCCGCACTGGCGGCGCGCGAGCGCGATGCCGGTCGCGCGCTGGCCGGGCAGATGCTGATCTACCCGGCGCTGGGCGGCGACCAGCTCGGCCTGGCGTCCTATGCCGAGCAGGCGGATGCGCCGCTGCTCAGTCGCGCCGATATGGATTTTTACGTCGCCGCCTATCTGGGTGGCGAAGCGGGTGGCGAAGCGGGTGGCGACATCGGCGGCGGTCGGCGCGGCGAGCGCGATTTCGCGCCACTGCTCGACGACGACTTCCGCGGCCTGCCGCCGAGCCTGCTGCTGCCGGTGGAGCTGGACCCGCTGCGCGACGACAGCGCCGCCTACGCCGAGCGGCTGCGCGCCGCCGGGGTGGCGGTCGAGCTGCAACTGGCGCGCGGCGCGGTGCACGGCAGTCTGCGCGCCCTCGGCCGCAGCGCGGTGATCGATCGCCAGCACGCGCTGCTGTGCGATTTCGCGCGCCGCCGGCTGCCGCCGGCATAGCTCGCAGCGGCCTGGCCGGCGCCGGCAATCGGCTGCTTTTCCCGTCTCTCGCTGCGCCGCCCGGCGGCTTGGCGCCGCTAGTCCAGTCAGACGATTCACGCTGCCGAGCGGCGGCGATAATGCCTGCATCGATGGCTTTGAGATCCGGCAGTAAACCATGGTTGACGCCTATCTGTTCGATCACTTGCGCACCCCGCGCGGTCGCGGCAAGCCGGATGGCGCGCTGCACGAGATCACCCCGGTCCAGCTCGCCACCCAGACGCTGCAGGCGCTGCGCGAGCGCAATGCGCTGGATGCGTCTCTGGTGGAGGACGTGATCCTCGGCTGTGTGATGCCGGTGGCTGAGCAGGGCGGCAATATCGCGCGCATCGCCGCGCTCAACGCGGATTACCCGGACACGGTGCCCGGCGTGCAGATCAACCGCTACTGCGGCTCCGGTCTGGAGGCGGTCAATTTTGGCGTCGCCAAGGTGCGCGGCGGGCTGGCCGATCTGCTCATCGGCGGCGGGGTGGAGAGCATGTCGCGGGTGCCGATGGGCAGCGATGGCGGCGCCTGGGCGACCGACCCCAACGTCGCCTTCAAGACCCATTTCGTGATGCAGGGCATCAGTGCCGATCTGCTCGCGACCAAATACGGCTTCAGCCGCGAGGACTGTGACGCCTACGCGCTGGAGAGCCAGCGCCGCGCCGCGCAGGCCTGGGCCGAGGGGCGCTTCGACAACTCGGTCATCGCGGTAAAAGACATCATTGGCCTGGCGGTGCTGGCGCGCGATGAGATCGTGCGCGGCGAGACCACGCTGGAGAGTCTCGCGGCGCTCAAGCCGGCCTTTGCCGAAATGGGCGCGCAGGTCGGTTTCGACTCGATTGCGCTGCAGCGCTACCCGCAGCTCGAGCGCATCGAGCACGTCCACCACGCCGGCAACAGTTCCGGCATCGTCGATGGCGCCGCAGCGGTGCTGATCGGCAATGCCGGGGCCGGTGAGCGCATCGGGCTGGAACCCCGCGCGCGGATCGTCACCGCGGTCACCATCGGCTCCGAGCCGACCATCATGCTCGACGGCCCCGCCGCCGCCGTGCGGCTGGCGCTGAAAAAGGCCGGCATGGGCGCCGACGACATCGACCTGTGGGAGCTGAACGAGGCCTTCTCCGCGGTGGTGCTGGCCTTTATGCGCGAGCTGGACGTGCCGCACGAGCGCATCAACGTCAATGGCGGGGCGATCGCCATGGGCCATCCGCTGGGCGCCACCGGCAGCATGATCCTCGGCACGCTGCTGGACGAAATGCAGCGCCGGGACGTGAACACCGGGCTGGTGGCGCTGTGCGAGGCGGCCGGCATGGCCTCGGCGACCATCATCGAGCGCGTGTAGGCGAAGGCGGCCAAAATGATCGATTACTTCAAGTACGCCGTCGACGCCGATGGCATCTGCACCCTGACCATCGACCAGCCGGATTCGGCGGCCAACACCATGGATCAGCACTTTATCGACAGCTTCCGCGCCGCGCTGACGCGGGCGGTGGCGGATGACGCGGTCAGGGGCATCATCCTCACTTCCGCCAAGAGCAGTTTCGTCGCCGGTGCCGATCTCAAAACCATGGAGGAAAACCTGATCTCGCCGCCGGATGCGGCCACCCTGTTCGAGCAGTGCTGGGGCTTCTCCAGCCTGCTGCGGCGGATGGAGACCTGCGGCAAGCCGGTGGTCGCGGCGCTCAACGGCGCGGCCCTGGGCGGTGGATTCGAGATCGCCCTGGCCTGCCATCAGCGCATCGCCGCGGATGTGCGCGGCATGCTGGTGGGCCTGCCGGAGGTGGGTGTCGGCCTGCTGCCGGGGGCCGGCGGCACGCAGCGCTATCTGCGCCTGCTCGGCGCCGCCAGGGCGCTGCCGCTGCTGCTGCAGGGCAAGCAGCTCAAGCCCGGGAAGGCACTGGAGTTGGGGCTGCTGCACGCGGTGGTCGCGCCGGACCAGCTGCTCGCCGAAGCCAGGCGCTGGCTGCTGGCATCTCCCGACGCCGAGCAGCCCTGGGACAGGAAACACTTCCGGATTCCCGGCGGCAACAGTCCGATGCTGCCCAGGCTGGCCCAGCTGTTCATGGGCACCGCCGCCAATCTGCAGGCCAGCAGCTGCCACAATCTGCCCGCGCCGCTGGCCATCACCGCCTGTCTCTACGAGGGCATGCAGCTGCCGATGGACACCGCGCTGCGGGTGGAGTGCAAGTACTTTGTCAAACTGAATATCGACCCGGTGGCCGGCAACATGGTGCGCACCGTCTTCATCAACAAGAGCAAGGCCGACAGGCTGGTGCACCGCCCCGAGGGCGTTGCAAAGCGCAAGCACGTCAGGATCGGCGTGCTCGGCGCCGGGCTGATGGGGGCTGGCGTGGCGCTGGCGGCGGCGAAGGCGGGTATCGACGTGGTGCTGATCGACCGCGATCAGGCTGCCGCCGACCAGGGCCGGGCCTACTCGGCGAAGCGCCTCGATCGCGATCTGGAAAAGGGCCGCACCACGGCGGAGAAGCGGGCAGCCACGCTGGCGCGGATCACCGCCACCACCGATTACGCGCAGCTCGCCGATGTCAGCCTGGTGGTCGAAGCGGTGTTCGAGGATCGCGGCGTGAAGGCCGAGGTCTTCGCCAGGGCCGAGGCGGTCATGCCGGCCGATGCGGTGCTGGCCTCCAACACCTCGGCGCTGCCGATTTCCGGGCTCGCCGAGAGCGCCGGGCGAGCGCACAACATCATTGGCCTGCACTTCTTTTCACCGGCGGAGCAGATGCCGCTGGTGGAGGTGATTCGCGGCCGGCAAACCGCTGATGCGACGCTGGCGCACGCGCTGGACTTCGTTGCGCAGCTGAGAAAGACCCCGATTCTGGTCAACGACAGTCGCGGTTTTTTCACCAGCCGCTTCATCGGCGCCTTTATCAACGAGGGCGTAACCATGGTGTCCGAGGGCATCGCGCCGGCGCTGATCGAAAACGCCGCTAAGATGGCTGGCTACCCGGTGGGCGCGCTGTCGGTATCCGACGAGATCGGCCTCGATCTGGCGCACAAGGGCGCCGAACAGGCGGCGCAAGACCTCGGGCCGGAGCACAGGCCCGGCTCGTCCGTTGCGGTGATCCGCAAGCTGGTGGTGGAGCACGAGCGCCACGGCCGCAAGAACGGAGGTGGCTTTTATCAGTACGCCGAGGACGGCAGCAAACGGCTGTGGGACGGGCTGGCGGAAATCTGGCCGCGCCTGCCGCAGACCGAGCAGCCGGACGTGGAAGAGGTGAAGAAGCGCATGCTCTACGCCCAGTTTGTGGATGCTGCCAAATGCTTCGCCGAAGGTGTGCTCGCCGATCCGGCGGATGGTGATATCGGTGGCTGTTTCGGTGTCGGCTTCCCCATTTACACGGGCGGGCCCTTCGCGGCGATGGACACCATCGGCATCGCCGGGGTGGTCGCCGAGTGCGATCGCCTGGCGGCTGCTCACGGTGCCGAGCGCTACGGCGTGCCGCAGCTGCTGCGCGACATGGCCGCCGCCGGGCAGACCTTTTACGGCGCCAGGCGGGTCACGCCGCCGGCTGCCGTGGGGCTGATCCCGGGTGGCTTGCGCGAAATCAACCTGGAGAGTGGCGATGCCGATCCCGGCCCTGTTTGAAAACCGCCTGCGCCTGCCGGTGATCGGCTCACCGATGTTTCTCGCCAGCGGCGTGGAGCTGGTGCTGGCGCAGTGCCGGGCCGGCGTGGTCGGCTGTTTTCCCTCGCTCAATGCGCGCCCGGCGGATCAGCTCGGCGTTTGGCTGGCGCGGATCAAAGCCGAGCTGGCCGCCTGGGATGCCGCCAACCCGCAACAGCCCGCCGCACCCTTCGGCGTCAACCTGATCCTGCACAAATCCAACCCCCGCCAGCGGGACGATCTGGATTGTGTGGTCGAGCATCGCGTGCCGCTGGTGATCACCTCGGTCGGCCGGCCGGACAAGGTGGTCGAGCGCGTGCACGGCCACGGCGGGCTGGTGTTTCACGATGTGGTCAACGTCAGGCATGCGCGCAAGGCCATCGACTGCGGCGTGGACGGGCTGATTCTGGTCTGCGCCGGCGCCGGTGGCCACGCCGGCACCCTGTCGCCCTTCGCGCTGCTGGCCGAGGTGCGCGAATTCTGGGACGGCCCCATCGCGCTGGCGGGCGCGATCTCTGACGGCCGCGCGGTGCGCGCCGCCGAGGTCATGGGCGCCGACTTCGCCTATATGGGCACGCGCTTCATCCCCACCGCCGAGTCGGCGGCAGCCGATGGGCACAAGCGAATGGTGGTGGACGACGCCTGCGCGGACATCGTTTACACCCCGGTGTTCAGCGGGATCTGGGCCAACTATCTGGCTAACAGCGTGCGCGCGACCGGCATCGACCCGACCGCCCTGCAGGGTGTGCAGGACGGCGGCAGGAGCGATTTGTTCGACGACAACAAGCCGCGTGCCTGGTCCGAGGTCTGGTCGGCCGGGCAGGGCATAGGCCCGATCCACCGGATCCAGCCGGTGGCCGAGCTGGTGGCGCAACTGCGCCGTGAGTACGCCGCGGCTGTCGCCATCCCGGCGGCCTTCGCCTGAGGTAATGGCGGCATGGGAAATTCGATGACGATTCGGTGCAAAACCCTCTCCGGCGTGCGCGTGCTCGATCTCACCCAGCTGTTGCCGGGGCCGATGTGCACCCTGCACCTTGCCGACATGGGCGCCGAGGTGATCAAGATCGAGTCGCCAAAAGGTGGCGATCCGGTGCGTGGCCACGATGGCAGCGGTTTCTCGCCGATGTTCCTGATGCTCAACCGCAACAAGCGTTCGCTGGCGCTGAACCTGCGCACTGCCGAGGGTGCCGGGGTGCTGCGCCGGCTGGCGAGGGATGCCGACGTGCTGGTGGAGGGCTTTCGCCCCGGGGTGCTGGATCGCCTCGGCCTCGGCTCCGACAGCCTGCGCGCGGAGAATCCGAAACTGGTGGTCTGCTCGATCACCGGCTACGGCCAGGATGGCCCCCTGTCGCAGGCCGCCGGCCACGATCTGAACTATCAGGCGATCGCCGGCGTGCTCGATCAGAGCGGCGAGATGGGCCGTGGCCCGGCGCAGGGCAATTTTCCGATCGCCGATCTGGCCGGTGGCTCGCTGTCCGCCGCGATGGGCATACTCGCGGCGCTGTTCGACGCCCAGCGCACGGGCCGGGGCCGGCACGTGGATATCGCCATGACCGACTGCGTGATGGCCCACAACATCATGGCCACCAGCGCGTACAACAGCAGCGGGCACAGCCCGCCGCGCGGCATGGATTACCTCTCCGGCGGCCTCGCCTGCTACGGCTGCTACCGCACCTCGGACGGGCGCTATCTGGCCATCGGCGCCATCGAAATGAAATTCTGGAAGGCGGTCTGCGACACCCTCGGCCGCCGCGATCTGTACGACAAGGGCCACCTCGGCGGCCGGGCCGGGCAGGTCGCGCGCGCCGAGATCGCCGCAGAAATTGCCCGGCGCACGCTGCGCGAATGGCTCGCCGCCTTCGATGGCGTGGACGCCTGCGTCACCCCGGTGCTGCGCATCGATGAGGCCGTCGATCACCCGCAGATCGCCGCTCGCGGCATGGCCGTCCGCGCCAGCCACGACGCGCTGGACGACTATGTGCAATACGCCTGTCCGCTGCGCATGAGTGGCTTCGAGTTCGGCATCGGGCGCCCGCCGCCGGCGCTGGGCGCCGACGACGTCGAGCTGCTGGCCGAGGCCGGCTACGACGACGCTGCCATCGACGCGCTGCGCCGGGCTGGCGCGCTGCGAGAGCCGGGCTGATGCTGCGCGATGGCCGGACCGGACAATTCGCTGCGACGATGGGCGCGGCCCGGGAGGAAATCGAGCAATGACGAGAACTTACAATCTGGCCGATCTGTTCGAGCTGGTCGCCGCGGCGGTGCCGGAGCGCATCGCGGTGATCTGCGGCGAACATCGCCGGAATTACGCCGAGCTGAACCGCCGCGCCGACCAGCTCGCCGCGTATCTGCAGGCGCAGGGCGTGGGCGAGGGCGATACAGTCGGCCTGCAGCTCTACAACAGCGCGGAGTTCCTCGAAGGCTTCCTCGCTGCCTGCAAGCTGCGCGCGCTGCCGGTGAACATCAACTACCGCTATGTGGCCGATGAGCTGCGCTACATCTACGACAACGCCAGGCTGAAGGTGCTGCTCTACTCGGCGCCGCTGCAGGCTGCGGTCGAGCCGCTGCTGGCGGAGTTTCCCGGAATCGCCGTGGCGCTGTCCGCCGGCGAGCCCTACGAGGCGGCGCTGGCTGCCGCTGGCGATTATCGGCCAGCGCAGCGCAGTGACGATGACATCACCCTGCTCTACACCGGCGGCACCACCGGCATGCCCAAGGGCGTGATGTGGCCGCACAAGGCGCTGTTCTTCGGCGCCCTCGGCGGTGGCGGCTTCTACCGCAAGGAGGGCCCCATCAGCCAGCCGGAGGAGATCGCCGAGGTGGCGCGCAACAGCCACCCGCTGCGCTATCTGGCCACCGCGCCGCTGATGCACGGCGCCGCCCAGTGGGCCACGCTGGTGGCGCTGCTGGCCGGGCAGACGGTGGTGCTGCGGGATCGGCTGGAGTTCGACGCCGAGCATGTCTGGGATCTGATCGAGGCCGAGCGGGTCAACATCGTGATGGTTGTCGGCGACGCCATGGCGATGCCGCTGCTGGCCGCATTGCAGGCGGAACCCAAACGCTGGCGACTGGATGCGTTGATGCATCTGGGCTCCGGTGGCGGGCTGTTCTCCGGCCACGTGCAGGAGGGCCTGCGCGCCCAGCTGCCCAATGCCGTGGTCTCCGACAGCATGGGTTCCTCCGAGGGCGGCACTTTCGGCGGCGGCGCCAAGCCGGCCGGTGGCGAGGGCTTTATCCAGCTCGCGCCGCGCCCGGATATCGCCGTGGTCAGCGAGGATCGCAGCCGCCTGCTCGGCCCCGGCGAGACCGGCGTGCTGGTGCGCGTCGGCAATGTGCCGGTGGGCTATTTCGGCGATCCGGAAAAGTCCGCCGAGGTCTTTTTCACCCTCGATGGCGTGCGCTACACCTTCACCGGCGACGTCGCGCGGGTGGCGGCGGATGGCTCGATCATCGTCCTCGGACGCGGTTCGCAGTGCATCAACTCCGGTGGCGAAAAGGTCTACCCGGAGGAGGTCGAAGAGGCGCTGCACCGACACCCGGATGTGGCGGACGCGCTGGTGGTCGGCGTTCGCGACGAGCGCTGGGGCCAGCGAGTCTGTGCGGTGGCCAGTCTCAAATCGGGCGCCACTGCCGACACTGAGTCGCTGCGCAGTTTCTGCCGCGACTATCTGGCCGACTACAAAGTGCCGAAAGAGGTGCAACGGGTCGAACAGGTCAAGCGTTCTCCGGCCGGCAAGGCCGACTACCGCTGGGCGCGAGGCCGTTTCGAGTCCGCGCACTGAAGGCTGCGGCTCGTCCGTGCGGACGATTTCACCCCAGCGGCCAGGCCCTAAAGTGCCGCCATCCATCATTCGAGATCACGGAGTCGCCACATGCCAGTTACCGCCGTTACCGGATCTGCCTCGGGCATCGGTGCCGCCACCTGCGCCGCGCTGCGCGCCGCCGGCCACGAGATCATCGGCATCGACCGCGCTGACGCGGACATCAATGCCGATCTGTCCAGCGCCGGCGGCCGCGCCGCCGCCGTTGCCGCGGTGCTGGCGCGCTGCGGCGGCCGACTCGATGGACTGGTGTGCTGCGCCGGGGTCGGCGTTACCGCGCCCTCCTGCGAGATTATCGTCGCGGTCAACCACTTCGGCGTCACCGCGCTGGTGTCCGGGCTGGCGGATGCGCTGGCCGCGGGCGCTGCGCCGGCGGTGGCTATCGTCGGCTCGGTGGCGCCGTCCACCTCGCCCGGGGTGGAGAAGCAGCCCATGTCGCAGGCGATGATCGCCGGCGACGAGGCCGAGGCGCGGCGCATCGCCGAGGCCGAGGCGGCGCCGCACCTGGCCTATGCCTGCTCGAAATATGCGGTCACCCAGTTCGCGCGCAGCACCTCCACCCGCTGGGGGGCGAAGGGCGTGCGCATCAACGTGGTCGCGCCGGGGGCGGTGGAGACGCCGCTGCATCAGGCCTCCAAAGAAGACCCGCGCTACGGCGAGTCGGTGAAGAATTTCGTCGCCCCACTGGGCCGCAACGGCGAGCCGGAGGAGATCGCCAAAGCGATCGCCTTCCTGCAATCCGAGCAGGCGGCGTTCATTCACGGCAGCGTGCTTTTCGTGGATGGCGGCATGGATGCGATGGTCCGCCCCGGCCGTTTCTGAGCATCCCGAATGAGCGCTGGCAGGGTCGCTCTGATCACCGGCGCCAGCCGTGGCATCGGCCGCGAAACCGCACTGGCCTTCGCCCGCGCCGGTTTCGCTGTGGCCATCAGTGCGCGCACTGTGGCGGAGGGCGATCGGCACGAGCACATGGTGTGCGATGCCAGCGGCGAGCCGCTCTGCGGCAGCCTGGACGGCACCGCGCGGGCGATTCGCGATGCCGGTGGCGAGGTGCTGGCGGTGCCGATGGATCTGCTCGACGACCGCAGCGTGCAGGCTGCCGCTGCCGCGGTGCTCGACCGCTTTGGCCGCGTTGACGTGCTGGTCAACAATGCCATCTATCAGGGCGCCGATCTCAACGCACCGCTGCTGGAGTTGCGACTGGAAACCCTGCGGCGGGTTGCCCAGGGCTATCTGCTGGCGCCGTTTCTGCTGACCCGCGCAGTGCTCGATGCGATGCTCGCACAGGGCGGCGGGGTGGTGATCAACGTCACTTCCGGCGCCGGCGAGAGCGATCCGCCGCTCGCCGCTGGCCGGGGTGGCTGGGGCTATGCCTATGGCGCCGGCAAGGCGGTGGTGTCGCGGCTTTCCGGCGTGCTCAGCACCGAGCTGGGCGAGCGCGGCATCCGCGCCTACACCGTCAATCCCGGCGTGGTCGCTACCGAAACGCTGCGCGCCACCATCGGCGAGCGCGGCCTGCTGGCGCTGCGTCACGGCGCGGCACCGCCCGCTGTGCCGGCCGCGGTGATGCTGTGGCTGGCCACCGCCGAGGCGGCGCCCGAATTGCAAAAACGCACCATCGATGCGCAGCGATTGGCGCTGCAGCGAGGCATCGTGCCCGACTGGCGGCCGGCCCGCTGAGAGCCGCTGGCGGCGGCCTGCTAGTCCAAGTGGAGGATGCCGCCTCGCCCGGCCATGGCCAACATCCGCCAATCGGCCGTATCGCGCCCGCGCCGGGCGGGCCACTTGCAACCATCGTGGAGGGCCGCGGCATGAATCAGTCGTCGCGCAATGTGATGGCCGTGATGCTGGCGGCGAGCTTCGCCTCCACCATCGGCGGCCTGCCGTTCAATTCGCTGCCGATCCTGCTCGGTTCGCTGGCCGATAGCTTTGGCTTCTCCGCGCAGCAGGTGGGGCTTTTGGGTTCGGCCTGCTTCGGTGGCTATCTGCTGGGCACGCTGATCGCCGCGGCCTTTATGGATCGCCTGCCCTGGCGCAAGCTGACGCTTGTCAGCGCGTTTGGCGCGGCCGGGGCGCTGCTGCTGTCATCGCGTATGTCCGCCGAGGCGCAGATGCCGTTGTGGGTGGTGATCGGCTTTTTCGCCGCGCTGATGACCTGCCTCGGCCTGCGCATCATGGGCGATATGGTCAACAAGGAGCGCGCCTTCGGCCTGCGTCTGGGCATCGAGCTGGGGGTGACTTCGGCGGTCTTGTTCGCGCTGCCGGCGCTGGTCATCGCCGACTACGGCTACCACGGTGCGGCGCTGGTGCTGGCGGCGATCATTGTGCTGCTGAGCCTGAGTGCCTTTTCGCTGCCCCGGCGCGCCAGCACGCCGCCGGCGCCGGGCAGTAATCCGCTGATCGATCTGTTCAAAACCCCGCTGCCGGCCTGGTTCGCGCTGGGTTTTTTCTTTGTTTTTCTCGCTGGACAGATCGGCCTGTGGGCGTTTCTGGAGCGCCTCGGCAGTGGGCTGCAGCTGGCGCCGGCGGAAATGGGCATCGTATTCTCTGTGCTCAAGCTGCTCGGCGGCGCCGCGGCGCTGGCGCTGGCGCTGATCGGCGACAGGCTTGGCCTGCGCCTGCCGCACTTCCTGGTTTTTGCGGTGATCCTCGTCGGCCTGGTGATGCTGGCCAGGGCCGATGGTTTCTGGGTCTACGCCCTCGGCGCCTGGATCTGGGAAGTCGGCTTCACCTGGGGCTGCATCTACCAGACCGCGGCCATCGCCCGGCTCGACCCCAGCGGCCGCGCCACCATGCTGATCCCGGCCGCCTTCGGCCTCGGCTCGATGGCCGGGCCGGGTATCGCCGGCAGTCTGATCGCCGACGGCTTTGCGCCGCTGCTGTGGATGGCCTTTGCCACCGCGCTGATCGCTGTGGTGGTCTACGGGCTGGTGATCTCGCGACGTCTGGCCGGTGGCGCACCGACCGCCGAGGAGGCCGCGCCGGTTACTGACGTGATGTGATCCGCTGGAATTTCAGGAGTTGCGATGAGTCAGCACGATTTGCCCGCCGCTTTCGATGAGATCGTCCGTCGCCGCCGCTCGGTGCGCGGTTTTCTGCCCACTCCGGTGCCGCGCGATGAGCTGCGACAGCTGTTCGCCACGGCCGGCTGCGCGCCCTCCAACTGCAACACCCAGCCGTGGAAGGTGTACGTGGTCAGCGGCGCGGCGCGCGACCGGCTGGCGCAGGAGATCGCCAGCGACATGGCGCGGGGCGTGCTGTCGCCAGACTACCCCTACGAAGGCCGCTACGAGGGCATCTACCAGCAGCGCCAGCACGACGCGGCGCGCCAGCTCTACCAGGCGATGGGCATCGCCCGCGACGACAGGGCCGCGCGCGACGCGGCGATGATGCGCAATTTCGATTTCTTCGGCGCCCCGCACGTGGCTTTCTTTTTTCTGCCGCGCGGCTTTGGCATCCGCGAGGCGGCCGATCTGGGCATGTGCGCGCAGACCTTGATGTTGGCGCTCAGCGCTCACGGTTTGGCGAGTTGTGCGCAGACCACGCTCGGCTTCCACCCGCAACGGGTGCGCGAAGTGGTCGCCGCGCCTGAGAGCGAAACGCTGCTGTTCGGCATCTCATTGGGTTACGAAGACCCCGAGCAACCCGCCAATGCGGCGCGCGTCGGGCGCGGCCAGCTGGAGCAGAACTTCAGCTTTGTCGAGTAAATCGTGGCGATGCAGAAGCTTCGCCCGGCGGGCTGGTTGTGAAGCGACGGCGAAAGCTGCTCGCGATCTGTCGCCGGGCATGGCGGAAACGGGCATGGCGGAAACCGATCCCGCGCGCGTGCGCTGCCATGCACGGCGCGGATCAGGGCCTGCAAATCACTGCAATAGCTGCAGCATCACCGGCGCCTCCGGGTGTCCCTGCGCCGCGGATTTCTGCAGCCAGCCGCGCGCCTGTTCGCGCTGCGCATCGCTGGCCGTCTCTGCCCCCTGGCCGTAGTTGGTGGCCAGCATCACGCCGAGATTGAACTGCGCCGTCTGCTCGCCCTGTTCGGCGGCGCGGCGGAACCAGTCGGCGGCGATACGATTATCGTGCGCCACGCCGCGACCCTTTTCGTAAGCCAGGCCGAGGTTGAGCTGGGCGATGCTGTCGCCGGCCTCGGCGGCGCGGGTCAGCCACTGCGCGGCGGTGGCCAGATCCTGCTCCACGCCCTGGCCCTGATCGTACATATTGGCCAGATTGTTCATCGCCGTGGTGTTGCCGCGTTCGGCCAGCGACAGCCAGATCTCGTGCGCGCGCTGGTACTGGGCCATCTTGTAGGCGGCGTAGGCTTCGAGGTTTTGCACCGCTTGTTTTTCCGTCTGATTGGCGGCGAGCACCGGCGCGGCGAGTACAAGCAGCAGCGCAAAGGCGGGCATCGAGCGCAGCATCGGCCTCTCCATCAGTCGGGTTCCAGTGGCAGCGGCTGGCCTTCGATCAGCTCGAAGCCGGCGGCGGCCCAGGCCTCGGTGCCATCGGGCAGCCAGTAGAGTTCGCGATAGCCGTAGCCGTGGGCGCGCTGCACGGCGTTCCACGACATCCAGCAGTCGGCGACGCAGTAGAACAGGATCGGCCGGCTGAAGTCGCCGCCCGTCAGCCGCGCCAGATTGCCGCGGAAGTAGCCATCCATCGATTCGTCCAGCTCGCCGTAGCCCACATTCGGCAGCCAGTGGCTGCCGGGGATGTGCAGGCGTGGCCGGTTGGGCAGAAAGGTGATGCCGAAGTCGGCCAGCTCCGGGCGCACGGTGACCGCTTGCACGTCGATCAGCAGCGGGTCTATATCGGCGATCAGCGCCTGCGCCTGGCGGGCATCGAGGCGCTGGCCGTGGGGCACCGAGTCGGGCAGCGGCGCGCGGTAGCGGTCACTGCGCAGGCCGTGCTCGTTGAACAGCTCGCCGGCGACGGCCGGGCCGCTGAGCAGCGCGAGCAGTAGTAGCGCGGCGCGCATCACTGCACGTTGGCCACCGCGGGTTCCGGCAGGTGCCTCTCTTCGTAGCGCGGGTACAGGTGGGCGACCGAGCGCATGTACTCCGCGGGCATCGCGCCGAGATCGGCGAAGCGCTCCGGCAGCGGGCTGAACACCAGCTCGGCCATGTCTGCACCGCGCGCCGCGGCGGCGGCGAGGTGGGCGGTCAGCCACTGCAGGTAGTCGCGGGTCTGGGCGATGGCGGCGGCGTCGCTGACCGGGCCGTGGCCGGGCACGAGGATATCGAACTGCAGGCCCTCAAGGCGATCCAGCGATTGCAGCCACTGCGCCGGGTCGGCGTGCGGAGTGGTCGCGGCGCGCTGGTAGTAGACCATGTCGCTGGCGAACAGCACGCCGCTGCTGTGATCCAGCACCACCAGATCCGCGGCGGTGTGGCCGCTCAGCGCCAGCAGTTCGATGCGCCGCTGGCCGAGGCTGATCTCGCCGGGGGCGAGGGTCTGCGTCGGCATGATCACCTCGGTGCCGAACATGGCGTTGCCGACGATGCGGTAGAGATTGTCGGCGAAGCCGCCGGCTTCGGCCTGCATCGCGGCGATGGTTTCCGGCAGCGCGGCGATCGGCAGATCGGCGAAGGCCTGATTGCCGAAGAAGTGGTCCGGATGGTGGTGGCTGTTGATGACGCGGACGATGGGCTGGTCGGTGGTTTGCTCGATCAGCGCGCGCAGCTGCTCGCCGTACAACCGCGAGGGGCCGGTATCGATCACCAGCACGCCGTCATCGCTGACGATAAAGCCGATGTTGACGATGTTGCCGCCGTTTTCGAAGGTGAAGTGCTCGGTATCGCCTTCGACCACGTAGACCCCGGGGGCGATCTGTTGCGCCTCCAGCCGGTAGTCGAAGTCGGCGGCGGCGGCGGCGGAAAAGAGCGCGCCGAGCAGTGCGGTGAACAGGCGGCTCACGGGTGGATCTCCGCGCTGAAACGGTTGGCGTTGTTGTCGCGACCGGCCAGCGAAATGGCGCTGGAGCTGGGCAGATCCAGCGAGAACAGCGGGTTTTCCGAGACCGGCTCATAGGGCTCGATGCGCGCCAGCGCGCCGTCCGCGTCGCTCAGCTCGATGTGCTCGATGCGGAACACCGGGATGCCGTCGGCCAGCCCGGTGTCCATCGGGTGCATGACGCGAAAGCGCAGCCGCGCGCCCTGCTCGCGCTCGAACAGGCCGCCGCTGATCTCGCCGAGACGGGACGACCAGTCCGCGTTGCCGTGCGCCAGGCTCGGCACGGTGCAGCCGCCGCCGGCGGCGTCGACCTCGATGTGGCCGACGTGCCAGACGCCGTCGGCGGTGCGCGCGCCGGCGCGGATCGGCGTGCCCTGTTGCAGCTTGAGGCGAAAGCCCAGTCGCGGCGCGGCGCGGCCGGGCTGGAATTTCAGCACCAGCGGGATCGGGTTGTAGTCGGCGAAGACCACGATCTCCTCGATCGGCCCGGCCTCGGCGGCCAGCTGGCTGGCGTCGACCAGCACCGGGAAGTTCATCGAATCCTCCGCCTCGGGCGGCGCCAGCAGGCGCACGCGCTGGTCGAAAACCACCTGCTCGCCGAGGAACAGCCTGGCCATGGTCGGCCATTGGCCGGAGTGCAGCGGGTCTTTCGGCAGGGCTGTGGTCGCGGCGTGTGCGGTGCCGGCGAACAGTGCGGCGCAGAGCAGGATCAGGGCGCGTACAGACATGTTGATTCCTCGCCGTTTCAGCGGATTTCGAGCTGCGGCAGCCAGTGGCGGTCGGGGTCTGCCGCGGTGAGATCGACGCGGGTGATCGGCGGGGCGTCCGTTTCCGGCGGCGCGGCGAGGACGTTGAGATCCACTTCGTGCAGTTCGCCGATCAGGCCGTCGCCATCGCGCCGCAGTGCGTAGTAGAGGCCGTTCCAGGCGTCGATGCCGTAGTCGCTGGACTTGCGGTGGATGAACAGCAGGTCGTATTCCAGTGCGTGCAGGTCGTCGCCGTCGAGGCGCTCGGCCTTTTCGTAGGGGTAGGGCAGGTGGCACCACATGTCCTGTGGGCCCTGCATGCACTTGAACGGGCGCATGGAGAGGAAGTGGTCGCTGAACAGGCTGTCGTCGAGGCTCAGGCTGTAGCTGCCGTCGGCGGCGAAGTGGACGCTGCCCAGGCGCACCTCGCCGGCGGCGCCGCTGAGCAGTATCGCTTTATCGCCGCTGAGCTCGGCGCGGGCAGTGCCGGAGACGGCACTGAGGCCGGCGAACAGGCCGGCCGAGATCAGCGCGACGGTGAGGCGGCGGCGCTTGGATTGCCGGCTGTTCTCGGGATGTGCCATGGCGGACTGCTCCCGCGGCGCGCGGCGCGCCGCTGTCTGGCTGCGGGCGCGCTGGCCGCGCGTGGCGGCCAGCGTGCCTGGCAGCGGGCCGTTGTCAGGGTTCGATCTTGCCGTAGCCGGTGGCCACCGCGCTTTGCGAGGGGCTGCGATAGCTGACGCCGTGCCTGGCGAAGATCTCGCGGATGGCGCCGGATTCGTGCAGCTCGGTCATCGCCTGCACTACCTCGTTGGCCAGCGCTTTGTGGTTGATGCGCACGGCCAGGCCCACATCCCAGTAGTTGCGGCGCAGCCCCGGCGTCGCCATGTAGTGGACCGTGTAGTCGCCCAGAGATTCACCGAGAATGCCCTCGAATTCGGCCTGTGGGCCGAAGATGGCGTCGATCTCACCGGCCAGCAGCGCCTCGGCGGCGAGGCTCAGGTTGGTGAAGTGAACCACTTCGTCTTTGAGATCTCCCTGGCGGCCGGAGAGCAGGTAGAAGTCGGCCAGGGTGTCCAGCTCGACGCCGACGCGCAGGCCTTCCAGATCGATGATGCGCTCGACGCCGCCGGCGCGTTCGGGGTGGGTGAGCAGGGCGATCTGCTCGCGGTAGTAGGGCGTGAGGAAGCGCACCAGGTCATTTTCCTCGGCGTAGTCGAGGTCGTAGGGCACGTGCATCATCACATCCACGGTGCCGCCGCCGATGTAGTGGCCCTTCCAGATGTTGTTGCGCAGGTCGTCTTCCATATTTTCATCGGCGCCGATCATGCGCACCGAGAGGCCGACGCCCATTTTCTCCGCCAGTGCCTTGCCGATGTCGAGGTCGATACCGACGTTTTTGCGGCCGTCGCGATAGGAGAACGGCGGGTAGTCGCGGTAGGCGGCGATTTCCAGCGCGCCGCGCTCGTGAACCTTGTCCAGGTCCGCGGCCTGTACCGTGCCGCCAGCACCGGCGACGAGGCCGGTGATGAGTGCCGCGGCGCTGAGAATGCGGGTCGGGAGTCGGGCCGGTTTCATGTTTCCTCCATCCGCCTCTGCGGGCAGTGTGATGCGATGGGACTTGCGCGCGGCAGCTTACTCTACGGCGATGGTCAGCAGCCAGGCGCGGATCGCCCACAGGGCTTCCTGGCTGAGGATGCCCTCGAACTTGGGCATGTAGGTGATGCCGTTGCGCACTGCGCCGTTGCGTACGCGGTAGACGTACCACTCGTCGCCCTCGATGTCGCTGGGCAGTTCGCGCAGGTCCGGGGCGATGCCGCCGGAGACGGCGCCGAGGCCGTGGCAGCGGGCGCAGTTCTGGTTGTAGGCGGAAGCGCCGATCTCGATCGCCTCCTCATTGCCCACGTAGGGGTTTTCTTCGAGCCACTCGTCGCCGAGTTTTTCCAGATTGCCGGTGTCCACCGGCTGCGGTTGAACGTCGCCGTGGGCCAGCGCCTTGCCGGCGAAGGCGGCCAGAATCAGGGTAAGGGGAAGTATTAAACGGATCTTCATCACGGGGTCACCAGTATCCTGCCCGGGTATTGTCGGGCGCATCGAATCGACAGCCATCAGACTGTTCGGGGAAAAGAGGTGCGGAGCCGGGCGCGCCGGCTCCGCACAGGGGCGATCAGCCTGGGTTGGCGTTTACTTGGGCAGCTTGAAAACCCAGTACATGCCGCCCTGGTTGAGGTATTTGACGCGCTTGGCCACGTCGCCACCCCACAGCGGCACAGCACCACCCCAGCCGGAGGCGACGCCGATGTACTGCTCGCCATCCATCACCCAGGTGATCGGACTGGAGACGATGCCGGAGCCGGTCTGGAACTTCCACAGCTCCTCACCGGTTTTGGCGTCGAAGGCCTTGAGGAAGCCTTCGGGTGTGCCGGTGAACACCAGGTTGCCGGCGGTGGTCAGAACGCCGCCCCACAGCGGAGCGTTGTTCTTGTACTCCCACACCTTCTCGCCGGTTTTCGGATCGAAGGCGCGCAGCGCGCCGATGTAGTCCTCGTTAAGCGCCTTGATGGTGAAGCCGGCACCCAGATAGGCGGCGCCTTTCTTGTAGGTGATCGGCTCGTTCCAGATGTCCATGCCCCACTCGTTGGCCGGCACGTAGAACAGGCCGGTGTCCTTGTTGTAGGCCATCGGCATCCAGTTTTTGCCGCCGAGGAAGCCCGGCGCCGAGAACACCGATTCACCCTTCTTGCCATCCGCAGAGTCGGCCGGGTTGCCGGGGCGGTTGCCGGTCTCGATCGGGCGGCCGTTGTCGTCGATGCCCGAGGCCCAGGTGATTTCGTCGACGAACGGGAAGGCGCGCACGAAATCGCCGTTCTCACGGTTGATGACGTAGAAGAAGCCGTTGCGGTCGGCGTGGCCGCCGAGCTTCTTGCCCTCTGCGTCGAAGGACACGAACTCGTTGACGCCGTCGTAATCCCAGCCGTCGTTCGGGGTGTACTGGAAGCTCCAGGAAATCTTGCCGGTATCCGGGTCGATCGCCACCGTGGAGGTGGAGAACAGGTTGTCGCCGGGGCGCAGGTGCGAGTTCCACGGTGCCGGGTTGCCGGTGCCGAAGAACACCAGGTCGGTCTCCGGGTCGTAGGTGCCGCCGAGCCAGGTCGCGGCGCCGCCGGTCTTCCACATGTCACCCGGCCAGGTGGCATTGGTGGTGCCGGAGATGCCGTTGTCCATCTTCTCGCCACCCTTCCAGATGTGGCCCATGTGGCCTTCGATCACCGGGCGAACCCAGCGCATCTCGCCGGTCAGCGCATCGCGCGCCTCGACGCGACCAACGACGCCGAACTCACCGCCGGAGACGCCGGTGATGACCATGCCCTTGACGATCAACGGCGCCGCGGTCATCGAGTAGCCGGCCTTGTAGTCGTCGATCTTGGCCTTCCAGACGCGCTTGCCGGTCTTCTGCTCAAGGGCGACGATCTGCGCGTCGAGCGTGCCGAAGATCACCAGGTTGCCGTACAGGGCGGCGCCGCGGTTGACCACGTCGCAGCAGGGCAGGATGCCGTCGGGCAGGCGATGGTCGTACTGCCAGAGTTCCTCGCCGGTGCGCGCGTCGATAGCCCACATCCGCGAGTAGGAACCGGTGACGTACATCACCCCGTCCTTGACCAGCGCCTGGCTCTCCTGGCCGCGCTGCTTCTCGCCGCCGAAGGAGAAAGCCCACACCGGGGTCAGCTTGGAGACGTTATCCGCGTTGAGCGTGGTCAGCGGGCTGTAGCGCTGCGCCTTGGGGCCGAGGCCGTAGTGCACCACGTCATCGGTGGTGGCCTGGTCGTTGAGAATCATCGAGTCGGTGACGCCTGCCGCCTGCGCGGTCGACAAGCCGCTGAGGGCGATGCAGCCGGCCGCCAGCAGCGTGCCGCTCGCGCGGCGCAGCGCCGTGGTCAGTGCGATTTTATGTTTCATACTCATCCTCCTCCCGGATACTTCTTGATTGGTGAGGGAAACCTGCGGTCGAGACAACCGCTCATCTGGAGCACAGCAGATTCTATGCCATTGGCGGAAAAGGCGCAGCACAACTGCTTCGGCGGGGAATTTGTATCGATATGGCGCGCTGCGGCGCGGCGCGCGATGTCACGCAAACGTGACAGTGGCGTGACGCAATCGACAATCGATCTTGCCCGACCTGTTGCGCCTCCTGTAACTTCGTCACTTCATTCTCGCTGCGCGGTCGCTACCGACCGGCGCGCAACGCGGGGTGGAGGAGAAAATCAGTGGCCACAGAGTCCACAACGTCCGTGCACGCGCAGCGCGTGCTTGAAGATGGTGCTCGGGAAAGCGCCAGCGGCGGCCTGATCGCCGGCTCGTGGCAGCGCTGCCTGTCCAGCTACCGCCTCGATCCGGTGGCTGCCCCGGCGACGCGCGTGCTGGAGGCGCGCGAGCTGCGCGAGCACCGCCAGCGCATCGAGTACCTGACCCGGGTCGCCGAGCCGGAGATGGAGCAGCTCTACCAGCGCATCGCCGGCTCCGGCTACAGCATCATCCTCTCCGACGCGCAGGGCATCCTACTGCACCAGATCAGCGATCCGGGCACTGAGCGCGGCCTGACCGACGCCGGCCTGCACATCGGTGCCGACTGGAGTGAGCAGAGCGAGGGCACCAACGGCATCGGCACCTGCATCATCGAAAATCGCCCGCTGACGGTGCATTTTGAGGATCACTTCCACGCCGAACACGCCGCGTTGACCTGCTCGGCTTCGCCAATTTACGACCCGCGCGGCAGCCTGCTGGCGGTGCTCGATTCCTCATCGGTGAATCGCGAGCACGCCGGCAACCACCAGCATACCCAGGCGCTGGTGACGCTGACCGCGCAGATGATCGAAAGCCTGTACTTTCTGCGCGAGCACCGCCGCGACTGGATCCTGCGCCTGCACCGCGGCGCCCATCTGGTCTCGCAGCCCTGCGACGCGATGCTCGCCCTGTCCGCCGACTGCCGGGTGATCGGCGCCAATCAGGAGGCGGCGCGGCTGCTCGGCTGCCGCGATCGCGACCAGCTCATCGGCAGCGATGCCGGCGAGCGCTTCGATCTGCGCCAGCTGCTGGTTAGCGGGCGCCAGGGCCAGACCGGTTACAGCGTGCAGCAGCTGCGCCACAAGCGCAGCGGCGAGCAGTTTTTCGGCGTGATGATCATGCCGCAGCGCGGTTCGACCGGATCGGCGCGGCGGCGTGCCGACCCCGCCAGCGATGCCCCGCCAAAGTGTGGCAATGGCGCAGGCGAGCAAGTGCTGCTCAGCGAGCAGGCGCCGGACGGCGGCCTGTCGCTGGCGCGCCTGTGCAGCGATGATCCCGTGCTCAAAAATCAGGCGCTGCGCGCCCAGCGGGTTGCGGACAGCAAGCTGTCGATTCTCATCCAGGGCGAGACCGGCACCGGCAAAGAGGCCTTTGCGCGCGCTCTGCACATGGTCAGCGAGCGTCGCGACAAACCCTTCGTCGCGCTCAACTGCGCGGCGATTCCGGAATCGCTGATCGAGAGCGAGCTGTTCGGCTACCGCCACGGCGCCTTCACCGGCGCGCGCCGCGAGGGCATGAAGGGCAAGCTGGTGCAATCCAGCGGCGGCACCCTGTTTCTCGACGAGATCGGCGACATGCCGCTGCCGCTGCAAACCCGCCTGCTGCGCGTGCTCGAGGAATGCGTGGTCCAGCCATTGGGCAGCAACGAGGAGATCGCCATCGATCTGCACGTGTTCAGCGCCTCACATCGGGATCTGGGCGAAGCCATCGCCAGCGGCGAGTTCCGCGAGGATCTCTACTACCGGCTGGCCGGTTTCTGCATCGAGCTGCCGGCTTTCCGTGATCGCGCCGACCGCGCCCAGGTGATCGATGGCATCCTCGCCGCGGAGGCCGCGCAGCTCGGTCATCCGCTGCGCGTCAGCGACGCGGCCATGGGGGTGCTGCTGAACTGCCGCTGGCCGGGCAATGTGCGCCAGCTCGGCAATACCCTGCGCGCCGCGGCGGCGCTGTGCGATGGCGGTGTGATCGAGCCGCGCGATCTGCCCGCGGCGCTGCTCGGTGATTCACTGTCGCGTGCGGCGGCCGCTGGCGACGCCGCCGGGCAGTCCACCGACAGTGTGGCGCAGGACGGCTTCAACGCCCTGGAGCAGGCCGAGCGCGAGACCCTGCTGCAGGAGTTGGAGAGCAACCACTGGAACATCACCAACACCGCCGCGCGGCTGGGCATGAGCCGCAACACCATCTATCGCAAGCTGAAGAAGTTCGGCATTCCCACCACGCGCGGCTGAGGGCGTGCTGATGGGCTCATCTGCCGCAGGCCCGGAAGCATTCGCGATAGTCGGGGCACTCCATTTCAAGAGTCGGCCCCTGCGGGAAACCCGGGGTGGTTCACGGCTTCCCGGCTTCACGCTCCATGCGTTCCGCCCAGGCATCTGCAAGATCGATGAGGATGGTCTTGAACTGTGGCCTCGCCATCATTACAAAAAACCATCGGGATAGCGCATTGCCCTTCACTTCGGCCACGATTTCGATGCCGAATTCGGATCCCGCAGGGTGCTCGTCGACGGTCCAGCGCCCGGATAGCTCCGCGAACGGATAGGGATAGTCGCTGGCTTCGGTGTGGACGCGGAAACCGTAGCCATGACCTGGCTCGTACAGATCACAGGTCTCCTCCCAGTTCTCCCCCTTGGGGCCGTAGCACCGCCGCTTCATCCCGAGGCCGTCGCCAGAGACCACCTCGACCCTGGAGATGTTGCCGGCCACGTCCGCATAGGACGGATGATCGGTCATCACATTCCAGACCGTCTCGGTTGGCGCACGCACGGCCCGCCTGGCGGCGGCATGAAGTTTTCCGTCCCGCAGTTCCACGCTGGCGATCGGGATGGGCTTTTCGATCCTGGCGGCAGAAGCGAACTGGGAAGCTGCGAAGAACGCGACCACCACGGCCACCGCTGCAACGATCAGGGCGCCGTTCGTTGTCAGAATGTGACCGAAGAACGCGATCAGGATGATGCTGCCCAGGACCCAGAGCACGTCGAGGACAACGATCTCGTTGACCATGGATCGCGACACGAATTTGTACTTCGATAATGAGTAGGTCAGCCCGGCGAAACCGATGAGGCCAACCGCCAAACCGCGCAGGCCCATCGCGGCCCAATCCACGGGGTCGGCAAACAGAATGGGCGCGACCATTCCGGCAAACAGGAGAAGCGGGAATGCCGTGAGCATCGAGAACAGGGCGTTCATCTTGAGATACTTTCGGGCGGCGGCTGTGGAGGTTGGCATTAGGCACCTCTTGCGAGTTGGTGTTTCGCTACATTCAGAGCCATGAGGTGCGCGTGGCTCAATTACCCCCCAGGTAATGGCAAAGACTTCGGCTTTGCGCAAAAAAGGGAGCATGACACTCTTGGTTAACCGACCCCAGGATGCGTTCGGCCCACTGCTGAAATCTTGGCGAGCAAGGCGACGGCTGAGCCAGCTCGACCTCGCGCTCGATGCGGGCCTGTCGCAACGCCATCTCAGCTTTCTCGAAACCGGGCGCTCAAAGCCCAGCCGGTACGCGATACGGCAGATCTGCCAGGCGCTTGAAATGCCGGCCGCAGAGCAGGACGTTATGTTGATGTCGGCTGGATTTGCACCTCAATCCGACAATGCCGGCTGGAGTGCGGATGTGAGGGATGCCGTGGGCGCCTCGATTGACCATGTCCTGAAGGGCCATGAGCCTTTTCCTGCGGTCTCGATCGATCGCATCTGGAACCTGCAGCGGGCCAACGAGAGTGCGCAGAGGTTCTTCGCGATCGCAGGAGGCACAGGGCAACCCAATCTGCTGCGCGATTTGTTTTCACCCGGCGTGTTGCGAGACAACATTCGCAATTGGCCCGAGGTCGCACGCGCGCTCTTCCGCTTACTCGATCTGGAGGTTGCGCGCAGGCCCCATGATGATGAAGGGAAGGCTCTGCTGAATGAATTGAAAGATCTCCCTGGCGTTGCTGCCGCCCTCGCGGATCGTCCGCAACAACATCCCGCGCCAGTCCTTTCTGTCGAGTTCTCGATTGACGGTGCGGAACTGAAGCTGTTTTCGCTGATCGCCACCGTGGGGATGAGCATCGACGCGACCCTGGACGACCTGCGGATTGAAACCCTGCTCGCGGCCGATGAAGAGACGCGGCGCTGGTTCATGAGCCTGCAAAGCTGAGAAGCCTCGCTTTCAGGCCCGCGGACAGTGGCGGCGGATGGAAGATGTCGATGTGACACGCCTGTTGCCCCTGTCGTGTGACACCGTGTCACACCTGCGGGTCACGCGCGTCGCGATCGACCGGTGGTCGGGGGCGGATTGACGGTGTCCAGCCGTGCTATGCTCGCGGCCGCTGCCAGTGGCACGCATTCTGCTTTTTGTGATACTGACAGCATTGTCAAAACGCTGGCCCGGGAACCTCCCGCCAGCTCATCCATGAAATTGGAGGAAAGTCACATGAAATGGGAAAAGCCCGCCTACGTCGAGCGTCGTCTCGGTTTCGAAATCAACATGTACTGCTACAACCGCTAGCGTACCCGCCGCCGGGTTCGCGCAAGTCGGCGGATCCGGCGGCAATCTCCAGATCCTGAATTTGCCCGGCCACTGCAGCGGCCCCTGGGCAGCGCTGCCGGGGTGATCTGTGCCATGAAGGTTCGCGCGCCATGAAAATTCGCGTTCTCGGCTCCGGGGCCGGCGGTGGTTTCCCGCAGTGGAACTGCAACTGTGTCAACTGTGCCGGGCTGCGCGCCGGCACACTGCGCGCCCGGCCGCGCAGCCAGTCATCGATCGCGGTCAGCGGCGACGGCCAGCGCTGGCTGCTGATCAACGCCTCGCCGGATATCCGCCAGCAGATCGCCGCTACCCCGGAGCTGCAGCCGCGCCACGGCCTGCGCGACACCGGCATCGGCGCGCTGCTGCTGATCGACAGCCAGATCGACCACACCACCGGCCTGCTCACCCTGCGCGAGGGTGAGCGCCTGGCGGTGCATTGCACGGACATGGTGCAGGCCGATCTGAGTTCCGGCTTCCCGCTGTTCAACATGCTCGATCACTACTGTGGCGTCGAGTGGCGGCAGATCCACCCGGATGGCGAGGATTTCGAAATTCCCGAGGTGCCCGGCCTGCGTTTCGCCGCGCTGCCCATTGCCAGCGCCGCGCCGCCCTATTCGCCGCACCGCCAGGACCCGCACCCGGGCGATACCATCGCCCTGCGCATTAGCGATCCGGCCAGCGGCAAGAATCTGTTTTACGCCCCCGGACTGGGCGCCCACGATGCCGATACCCGCGCCTGGATGGCGGCCGCCGACCTGCTGCTGGTCGATGGCACCTTCTGGACCGAGGACGAGATGATCAGCCGCGGCGTCGGCAGCAAGCCGGCCGCCAGCATGGGCCACCTGCCGCAGTCGGGTGAGGCCGGCATGATCGAGCTGCTGCGCCCGCTGGCCGGGCGCAAGGTGCTGATCCACATAAACAATACCAATCCGATTCTCGACGAGGAGTCGGCGCAGCGTGCGCAGTTGACCGCCGAGGGCATCGAAGTCGCCCACGACGGCATGCAGTTGGCGCTGTAGCAGGAGGAGCCGCATGAGTCATCCCGAAGCCGAAGCCCGGCCCTGGAGCCGCGACGAGTTCGAAACCCGCCTGCGCGCCCTCGGCAACCGCTACCACATCAACCACCCCTACCACCTGATGATGCGCAACGGTGAACTCAACCGCCGGCAGATCCAGGGCTGGGTGGCGAATCGCTACTACTACCAGATCAGAATCCCGCAAAAAGACGCCAATCTGATGGCCCGATGCCCGGATCGCGAGGCCCGCCAGCTGTGGGTGCAGCGGATCATCGACCACGACGGCCAGCCGGGCACCGAGGGCGGCATCGAAGCCTGGGCGCGGCTCGGCGAGGCGGTCGGCATCCCGCGCCAGCAGCTCGAATCGCTGGAGCTGGTGCTGCCCGGCGTGCGCTTCGCGGTCGATGCCTACGTCAACTTCGTGCGCGAGGCGCCGTGGCTGGAGGGCGCCTGCTCATCGCTGACCGAAATGTTCGCGCCGACCATCCACAAGCAGCGCCTGGCCAACTGGCCGGACGACTACCCGTGGATCGAATCCAGCGGGCTGGACTACTTCCGCAAGCGTCTCAGCGAGGCCAGCCGCGACGTCGAGCACGGCCTGGCGCTGACCCTGGAGCACTTCCGCACGCGCGAGCAGCAGCAGCGCGCGCTGCAGATCCTGCAGTTCAAGCTCGACGTGCTGTGGAGCATGGCCGACGCCATGTACATGGCCTATGTCGCCGAGATGCCGCCCTACCACAACTGCGGCGATGCCGGGGAGCAGGCAGCTTGAGCGCCGCGGTGCAACTGGCCGACTGCCCGGCGCTGGCGCCCGGCTACCGCTTCCAGTGGGAGCCGGCGCAGCAGGCCCACGTGCTGCTCTACCCCGAAGGCATGGTGACGCTCAGCGGCAGCGCCGGCGAGATCCTCAAGCGCTGCGATGGCCAGCGCGATGTCGAGGCCATCTGCCGCGATCTGGAAACCGCCTTCCCCGGCGCGGATCTGCGCGGCGACGTGCTCGAATTCCTCGCCGATGCCCGCGACCGCGGCTGGCTGCACATCGATGGCTGAGTCCGCACCGCCGGCAGTCGCGCAGCCCGGGTTGCAGCCCGGGTCGCAGCCCGGGTCACAGCCCGGGCCGCCGCTGTGGCTGCTCGCCGAGCTGACCTACAAATGTCCGCTGCAATGCCCCTATTGCAGCAATCCGGTGGATTACACCGCCATCGGCCGCGAGCTGGACACCGATGAGTGGCTGCGCGTGCTGCGCGAGGCACGCGCCCTCGGCGCCACCCAGTTGGGCTTCTCCGGCGGCGAGCCGCTGCTGCGCCGCGATCTGGAAACGCTGGTCGGCGAAGCCCGCGGACTCGGTTACTACAGCAACCTGATCACCTCCGGAGTGGGCATGGACGACGGCCGCGTCGCCGCCCTGCGCGAGGCCGGGCTGGATCACATCCAGGTCAGTTTTCAGGCCAGCTCGGCGGAACTCAACGACTGGCTGGCCGGCACCGCAAGCTTCGAGCACAAGCTGGAGATGGCGCGCGCGGTCAAGCGTCACGGCTACCCGATGGTGCTGTGCTTCGTCATCCACCGTGAAAATATCGAGCAGGTCGAGAGCATGCTCGAACTGGCCGCGCAGCTCGAAGCCGATTATGTCGAGCTGGCCACCACCCAGTACTACGGCTGGGCCTGGGTCAATCGCGGCGCGCTGATGCCGACCCGCGAGCAGCTGGTCGCGGCCGAGGCGGCGGCCAATCGCTTTCGCCAGCAGCGCGCGCCGGCGGGGATGAAGATCTACTACGTGATCCCCGACTACGCCGAGGATCGCCCCAAGCCGTGCATGAATGGCTGGGGCAGCCTGTTCGCGGTGGTCGCGCCGGATGGTCTGGCGCTGCCCTGCCACGCCGCGCGGCAGCTGCCGGGCATCGATTTCCCCAGCGTGCGCGAGCACGACATGGCGCACATCTGGCGCGATTCCGATGGCTTCAATCGCTTTCGCGGCTTCGACTGGATGCAGGAGCCCTGCCGCAGCTGCGACGAGCGGGAGAAGGACTTCGGCGGCTGCCGCTGCCAGGCGTGGATGCTGACCGGCGACGCCGCGGCCACCGATCCGGTGTGCGGCAAGTCGCCGCGCCATGCGCTGGTCGACGAGCAGCTGCTGCGCGCCGCCGAAGTGGTCGAGCAGCCGCTGGTCTTTCGCAATCCGCAGAACGCGCGGCGCCTGTCGGGCGGCATTGGCGATAGCGACTGAATCGTCGCATCGCCGCAGCGCAGCGGTTGTCGCCGCCGCCGCGGACTGTGCAGCGGCCGCCGATGGCGTTATGGTTGCGCGTGGATGGTCGGGCTGCCGCGACTGTCGTCGGGCGCGCCACGGCAGTTGTCACGCGGGCAGAACAGAGTGTGTCAGCGACGGCGCAGTGCGTTGTCGACAGGGCTCGCGATAGCCCGCTGCCGCGCGGCGAGATCGCAAGGCACGCTGTTTGCACGGGCTCGCTTTGCAGCGCGTGCAAACGCCACTTAGATATACAACGAGAAAACAACAAAGACCCCAACTGGAGGAAGTCTGTCATGCAGAAATCCCTACATATCGATCCGGGCAAGTGCACCGGTTGCCTGCAGTGCGAGATGGCCTGCTCGTATGAGCACGAAGGGCTGTTCAATCCGTCCAAATCGCGCATCCGCGTGTTCACCTTTCACGAAGAAGGGCGCTTCGTGCCCTACACCTGCACCCAGTGCGATGAAGCCTGGTGCATGCAGGCCTGCCCGGTGGATGCGATCACCGTCAACGCCGCCACCGGCGCCAAGGAAGTCAATGCGGATACCTGCGTCGGCTGCAAGGTGTGCACCATCGCCTGCCCCTTCGGCACGGTGAACTACAGCCAGTCCACCGGCAAGGTGGTCAAGTGCGATCTCTGCGGCGGCGACCCGAAGTGCGCCGAAGCCTGCCCCACCGAGGCCATCACCTACATCGACGCCGACGCCACCGGTATCGACCGGATGCGTGCCTGGGCGGCCAAGACCGACAACGCCGCGAGCGCCTGAGGAGGACTGAACCATGGCCTGGACGAAGAAAATCCTGCGCGTCAACCTCACCGACGGCACCTGCACCTCCGAGCCCCTCAACATGGAGTGGGCCAGCGAATACCTCGGCCAGCGCGGTCTCGCGACCCGCTATCTGGTAGAGGAGATCGATCCCAAGTGCGACGCACTGGGGCCGGACAACAAGCTGATCATGGCCACCGGCCCGCTGACCGGCACCATGGCCTCCACCGGCGGCCGCTACTCGGTGATCACCAAATCGCCGCTGACCGGCTGCGTGGCCTGCTCCAACTCCGGCGGCTTTCTCGGCAACGAGATGAAAAACGCCGGCTGGGACATGATCATCTTTGAAGGCAAGTCCGCCGAGCCGGTCTACCTGTACATCGAGAACGACAAGGTCGAGCTGAAGTCGGCCGCGGGCATCTGGGGCAAATCGGTGTGGGAGGCCGACGAGGCCCTGCACCAGGCGCACCAGGACCCGCAGCTGCGGATCGCCGCCGTCGGCCGCTCGGCCGAGGCCGGCTGCCTCTACTCGGCGGTGATCAACGACCTGCACCGCGCCGCCGGCCGCTCCGGCGTCGGCACCGTCATGGCCTCCAAAAACCTCAAGGCGGTCGCCATTCGCGGCACGCTCGGCGTCGGCAACATTAAGGATCCGGCCGGCTTCATGAGTGCGGTCAACGCCGGTAAAAAGGTGCTCGCGGAGAACCCGGTCACCGGCCAGGGCCTGCCCACCTACGGCACCCAGGTGCTGATGAACGTGATCAACGAAGTCGGCGCGCTGCCCACCCGCAACATGCGCGAAGTGCAGTTCGAGGGCGCGCACAACGTCTCCGGCGAAGCCATGCACGAGCCGCGCAAGTCCGACGGCAAGCCCAACCTGACCACCAACGCCGGCTGCTTTGGCTGCACCATCGCCTGCGGGCGTATCTCGACCGTGGACAAGGGTCACTTCAGCGTCGAGAACAAGCCGCAGTACTGGGGCAATTCCGGTGGCCTGGAATACGAGGCCGCCTGGGCGCTGGGCCCGGACACCGGCGTCGATGATATCGACGCGCTGACCTACGTGAACTTCCTCTGCAACGAGGATGGCATGGACCCGATCTCCTTCGGCTCCACCGTGGCCGCGGCCATGGAGCTGTTCGAAGAGGGGGTCATTACCACCGAGCACACCGGCGGCGTGGAACTGAAATTCGGCTCTGCCGAAGCGCTGTGCTGGGCGGCGGAAGTCACCGCCAAGGGCGAGGGCTTCGGCGTCGATCTGGGCCTGGGCTCCAAGCGCCTGTGCGAAAAGTACGGCCGCCCCGAGCTGTCGATGAGCGTCAAGGGCCAGGAATTCCCGGCCTACGATCCGCGCGGCATCCAGGGCATGGGCCTGACCTACGCCACCTCCAACCGCGGTGCCTGCCACCTGCGCGGTTACACCGTGGCCTCGGAGATCCTCGGTATTCCGGAGAAGACCGACCCGCTGGAAAGCGACGGCAAGGCCGGTCTGGTGAAGGCCTTCCAGGACGCCACCGCGGCCTTCGACTCCGCCGGCATCTGCATCTTCACTTCCTTTGCCTGGTCGCTGGAAGATGTCGCACCGCAGGTCGACAGCGCCTGTGAAGGCGACTGGAGCGTCGACAAGCTGGCCGAGGTCGGCGAGCGCATCTGGAACATGGAGCGCGCCTTCAATATCGCCGCCGGGGTCACTGGCGAGCAGGACACCCTGCCCGAGCGCCTGCGCAAGGATGCGGCGCAGACCGGTCCCGCCGCTGGCCGCGTCAGCGATCTCGACAAGATGCTGCCGGAGTACTACCAGCTGCGCGGCTGGAGCGCCGATGGCGTACCGACCGCTGAAACCAGCAGCCGGCTCAAACTGCCGGCCTGATAGCGCCTGACGGACAGGCCAACCAGCGCCCCGGTGGCATCGCGCCACCGGGGCGCAATCTGGAGTATTCCCCATGCATCACGTCATCATCGGCGCGGGGCCCGCAGGCGTGGTCGCCTCCGATACCCTGCGCAAGAATTACCCCGACCACAAGGTCACCCTGATCCGCGGCGAATCCGAGCCGCCCTACTCGCGCATGGCGATCCCCTACGTGCTGATCGAAAAGGTCGGCGAAGAGGGCACCTACCTGCGCAAAACCGACAACTACTACAGTGATCTGGGCACGCAGATCGTCGACGGCCCGGTCACCGCTGTCGATTCCGCGGCCAGGCAGGTCAAGCTGGCAAGCGGCGATACGCTCAGCTACGACAAGCTGCTGATCGCCACCGGCGCCACGCCGATGCAGCCGCCGGTGCCGGGTGTCGATCTGCCCGGCGTGCACACCTGCTGGACGCTGGAGGACAGTCGCCACATCGTCGAGCGCGCGCAGAAGGGCTCAAAAGTGGTGCTGATGGGCGCCGGTTTTATCGGCTGCATCATCCTCGAAGCACTGGCTCTGCGCGGCGTCGAGCTGACTGTCGTCGAGATGGAAAACCGCATGGTGCCGCGGATGATGAATGACACCGCCGGCACCCTGCTCAAGCGCTGGTGCGAATCCAAAGGCGTGCGCGTGCTGACCTCGACGCGGGTCGAGAAAATCAGCGATGCCGGCGGGGTGGGCGACGCGGGCGGCAGCGATGCCGGCAACGGCGGCGGCCTGTTCGACAAGATCGCCGGCATGTTCAAATCCGACGACGCCAAAGCGCCGGCCGTGAACGCATCCGCTGCCGGCGGCGCGCCGCTGCGCGTGGCGCTATCCAATGGCGACACCATCGACGCCGATCTGGTGATCTCCGCCACCGGGGTGCGGCCGAATGCCGATTTCCTCGCCGGCTCCGGCATCGAGGTCGACCAGGGCATCGTCATCGACCACTTCATGCAGACCAGCGTGGCCGACGTCTACGCCGCTGGCGACGTGGCCCAGGGGCGCGATTTCTCCACCGGTGAATTCCACGTGCAGGCGATCCAGCCGACCGCGGTGGAGCACGGCAGGCAGGCGGCCAACAATATGGCCGGTGGCCACGAGGCCGAGCACTGGGGCAACGTCAACATGAACGTGCTCGATACCCTCGGGCTGATCTCCAGCTCCTTCGGGCTGTGGATGGGCGTCGAGGGCGGCGACAGCACCCAGCTGCTGGACGAGGAGAACTACAAGTACCTCAACCTGCAGTTCGACGGCGATGTGCTGGTCGGCGCCAGCGCGCTGGGGCTGACCGAGCACGTCGGCGTGCTGCGCGGGCTGATCCAGACCCGGGTGGAACTCGGCGAGTGGAAAGCGCGTCTGATGGACGACCCGACCCAGGTGATGGCCGCCTACCTGGCCTGCACCCAGGGGGTCGGCAAGACGGCGCGCATCGCCTGACAACACCACTGCCGACGGAAGCCATGAAGATCACCCTGAAGCTCTACGCCACGCTCAGCGACCGCCTCCCCGCGGGGGCGGTCAACAATGCCGCCGAAGTCGAGCTGCCCGACGACATCACCCTCAACGGCATCATCGACCGCTACCGTGTGCCGCGTGAACTGGCCCATCTGGTGCTGATCAACGGCGTCTTCGCCTGCGAGGCGGATCGCGACAGCACCGGGCTTCGCGACGGCGACACCCTGGCCATCTGGCCGCCGGTGGCCGGCGGATGAGCCAGTGCCGCGAGCGCGATATGGCCTACACCCGCGCCGAGTTTCTGCGCATACTGCCCAGTGTGGCCGGCGACGCCTGGCGGCACAGCGGCGATCGCATCGAGGTCGACTGGGGTGGCGGGCAGGTGCTGATCGGTCTCGGTGCCGACGGCTTCCGGCAGATCGCCATGCTGCGTCTGCCGCGGATGCAGGTGAGTTTCGAGTACCGTGGACTGAGCGACGCCGAGCGCGCCGCCTTCGAGCATCGATTCGAGCGTTCCTATCAGAAGGGTGGCGGCTGAGCCGCGCCCGCACAGGAGAAAGCAAATGTCACAAGTGAGCAAATCACTGCATCTGGCCGTTCCCGCGGACAAGGTCTGGGAGCTGATCGGCAGCTTCAATGCCCTGCCGGACTGGCACCCGGCGGTGCAGAGCAGCAGCCTCGAAGACGGCGGCAAGCATCGCCGTCTGGCGCTGGTCGGTGGCGGCGAGATCGTCGAACGACTGGAGCAGCTCGATGACGACGGCCGCCTGTATCGCTATTCCATCGTCGAAAGCCCGCTGCCGGTGAGCAACTACTCCTCCGAGTTGCGCGTAGTGCCCGACCCCGATGGCAGCGGTTGTACGGTGGAGTGGACGGGCGATTTTGAAGCCTTCAACGCCAGCGCCAGCGACGCGGAGAAAGCCATTCACGGCGTCTACAAGCTCGGCCTGGAAAACCTGCAGAAAATGTTCGGGATGAAATAGCCTTGTCCGAGCCGCAGCAGCCCAGCCCGCAGCAGCCCGGCCCGCAGCAGCCCGGCCCGCAGCAGCCGACCGGGAGGCAGGGCGTCAGCGACCGGCTCGGCCGGCCGCTGCGCGACCTGCGCATCTCGGTCACCGACCGCTGCAACTTCCGCTGCGTGTACTGCATGCCGAAGGAGATCTTCGACAAGCAGTACCGCTTCCTGCCGCGCCGGGAGTTGCTGGATTTCGAAGAGATCGAGCGGCTGGTGCGGCTGTTCGCCGACTTCGGCGTGCGCAAGATCCGCCTCACCGGCGGCGAGCCACTGGTGCGCCACCAGCTGGAGACGCTGATCGAAAAGATCGCCGCGGTGCCCGGCATCGACGACATCGGCATGACCAGCAACGCCTCGCTGCTCAGCGCGGCGCGCGCCCGCAGCCTGCGCGACGCCGGTCTGCAGCGGGTCAATATCAGCCTCGACGCGATGGACGACGAGCGCTTCAAAGCGGTCAACGACGTCGGCGTCTCGGTGCAGCAGGTGCTCGATGGCATCCACGTGGCGCGCGACACCTTCGACTCGGTGAAGGTCAATATGGTCGTCAAGCAGGGCCTCAACGAGGATCAGATCCTGCCGATGGCGCGCTTTTTTCACGGCACCGGGGTGATCCTGCGCTTCATCGAATTCATGGATGTCGGCAGCAGCAACGGCTGGCGGCGCGAGGCGGTGTTCACCTCGCGGCAGATCCGCGATCTGATCGACGCCGAAATGGCCATCGAATCCGCCGATCCGAACTACGTCGGCGAGGTCGCCGAGCGCTGGCGCTACCGCGATGGCGGCGGCGAGATCGGCATCATCTCCTCGGTCTCCAAGCCCTTTTGCCGCGACTGCCACCGCGCCCGGCTGTCCGCCGTCGGCCAGCTCTACACCTGCCTGTTCGCCAGCGCCGGCCACGACCTGCGCGAACCGCTGCGCGCCGGCCACAGCGATGCCTGGCTGCGCGAGCACATCGCCGCCCTGTGGCGCGATCGCGACGATCGCTACTCGGAGCTGCGCGGGCAGAAGATCGTCTTTCGGCCGAAGGTCGAAATGTCCTACATCGGAGGCTGATGTGAACGATGCGCAGCGCCATCAGGCGATGCCCGCGCTGCTCGCCCACGCGGCCATGCAGACCACCAAGGATCGCCACTTCGGGCTGCTACAACTGTTCGAGGCGCGCGAGAAGAAATTCAATCTGCAGCCCAGCCAGCTGGAGCAGGACCTGCTCGCCGACCTGCTGGGCGAGCACGACGCCGCCGTCGATGCCTTCAAGACCCGGATCGCGGCGCTGCAGGAATCCGCCCCGGATACCCTGCAGGCGCTGCTGGCGCACATCGCGCGCATCGAGCAGACCCTCGCGCTGCTGGATTCCACCCGCGACGAGTGAGTCCGCGGGCGCCGCCGCCTGCGGTACAATCCGCGCTTTTCGCCCGCAGCGGCCCCGCGGTCGCACTGGAATCAGCGCATGAGCAAGCAGATTTTTCTCACTGGCATCACCACCACCGGCACGCCGCATCTGGGCAACTATGTCGGCGCCATCCGCCCGGCCATCGAGGCCAGCGGCGATCAGGGCTGCGAGAATTTCTACTTTCTCGCCGACTACCACGCGCTGATCAAGTGCCACGATCCGGCGGTGGTGCGCCAGTCGCGGCTGGAGCTGGCCGCCACCTGGCTGGCCTGCGGGCTGGACCCGCAGCGGGTGTTCTTCTACCGCCAGTCGGATATTCCCGAGATCCCCGAGCTGACCTGGGTGCTGACCTGCATGGCCGCCAAGGGGCTGATGAACCGCGCCCACGCCTACAAGGCGGCGGTGGCGGAAAATGTCGAAGGCGAAGCGGCGGACCCGGACAAGGGCATCAGCATGGGCCTGTACAGTTACCCGATCCTGATGGCCGCGGATATCCTGATGTTCAAGGCGCACAAAATCCCGGTGGGCAAGGATCAGGTGCAGCATATCGAGATGGCGCGCGACATCGCCCAGCGCTTCAACCACCACTACGGCGAGCAGTTCGTGCTCCCCGAGGCGGTGGTCGGTGACGACAGCGCGCTGCTCAAGGGCCTCGATGGGCGTAAGATGAGCAAGAGCTACGGCAACACCATCCCGCTGTTTCTGCCGCAGAAAAAGCTGCGCAAGGCGATCATGAAAATCGTCACCAATTCCCTCGAACCCGGCGAGCCGAAAGATCCGCAGGGCAGCACCCTGTTCGAGATCTACCAGAATTTCGCCAGCGCTGAAGAGGTCGCGGCGATGCGCCAGGCCTACGCCGATGGCATCGCCTGGGGCGAGGCCAAGCAGCTGCTGTTCGAGAAGATCGACGCCGAGCTGGCCGAGCCGCGCGAGCGCTACGAGGCGCTGATGGCGCGGCCCGATGAGATCGAGCAGATTCTCCTCGCCGGTGCGCAGAAGGCCCGCCAGCGCAGCCGGCCATTGATGCAGGCGATCCGCGAAGCGGTGGGCATCGGCGGGGTTTAGCTGCGCCGTTCGGCCCCTTGTTCGCGGAGCCGATCGAGCGGATCGCGGGGCTGCCCGGAGCCCGCCCCGTCCGCTCTGCATTTCCGCCGCCGCGTGCGGCATCTTCCCGGGTTCAAGCCGGCAATGTCCTACGTCATCACCACGCTGCTGCCGATTTTCGGCCTCATCCTGCTCGGCTTCGCGCTGCGCCGCAGCGGCTGCCTGGGCGAGGCCGCGGCCTCGGAGCTGAACCGCTTCGTGGTCTGGCTGTGTCTGCCGGCGCTGCTGTTCACGGCCACCGCCAGCAGCTCGCTGGCACAGCTGTGGCACCCGGAGTTCATCCTCGTCTACGCGTTTTCGACGCTGCTGATTTTTGATCTGGTGTTCGGCATCAAGCTGCTGCGCGGCCGGGCGATGGCGGATGCCAGTATCGATGGCCTCGGCGCCGCCTACGCCAACACCGGCTATGTGGGCATCCCGCTGTGCCTGTTCGTGTTCGGCGACTCGGGCCTGGAGCCGGCGCTGATCGCCACGCTGCTGGTGGTCTGCGTGCTGTTCGCGGTCGCGGTGGTGCTGATCGAAGTGGGCGCGCACACGGAGCCGACGGCTTTGCGCGCCATCGCCAAGGTGTCGCTGGCGCTGCTGAAGAATCCGCTGGTGGTCTCGCCGCTGCTCGGCGGCCTGTGGGGCGCCAGCGATGCGCAGATGCCGCAGGCGGTGGACGCTCTGCTGAGCCTGCTCGGCGATGCGACAACGCCCTGCGCGCTGGTGTCGCTGGGCGCCTTTCTGGCTCATCGGCAGGTCGGTTCGGTGCAGGGCACGACGAGCCTGGTGTTCATAAAACTGGTGATCCACCCGCTGCTCGCCTGGGTGCTGGCCTTCCATGTTTTCGAGTTGCCGGATCTGTGGGCCAAGTCCGCGGTGCTGCTCGCGGCACTGCCCACCGGCACCGGGCCGTACATGCTGGCCGAGTATCACGGCCGCAACGCTGCGGTGGTGTCGCGCAGCATCCTGCTCTCCACGCTCGGCTCGGTGGTGACCCTGTCCCTGCTGCTCTATCTGTTCGAGTAGTGCCCGGGTAGCGCGTCGCCCGCGGTGTTCAATCGCCCGCCCAGCCGGCGGTGTGGCGCTGCACCACATCGGCCAGGCAGGCGATGTGATCCGCGCGCGCATTCAGCGCCGGGATGTAGCTGAAGCGTTCGCCGCCGGCGGCGAGAAAGTACTCGCGGTTTTCGCCGTCGATCTCTTCGATGGTCTCCAGGCAGTCGGCGGCGAAGCCGGGGCAGATCACGTCCACCGATTTCACCCCTTCGCCGGGCAGCGCTTTCATGGTCTCGTCGCAGTAGGGTTGCAGCCACGGCTCGCGGCCGACGCGCGACTGGAACACCAGCTGCCAGTCGGCATCTGCGAGCTGCAACTCGGCGGCCAGCCGCGCCGCCGTCTGCCGGCATTGCAGCAGGTAGGGATCGCCGTTGTCGATGTAGCGCTGCGGCACGCCGTGGAAGGACATCACCAGGCGCTCGGCGCGGCCGTGCTCGGCCCAGTGTTCGCGCACGCTGGCGGCCAGCGCGGCGATGTAGCCCGGCTGGCGCCAGTAGTCGTTGACCATGCGCAGCTCGGGTATCCAGCGGTAGCGCTGCAGGTGATCGCTGACCGCATCGAACACCGAGGCGCTGGTGCTCGCCGAATATTGCGGGTACAGCGGCAGTACCAGCAGGCGGCGCACGCCGCGGGCGATCAGCGCGTCGATGCCGGCGGCCACCGAGGGTTGGCCGTAGCGCATCGCCAGCTCCACCTGCAGCGCCTCGCCGCCGCGGGCGTCCAGTGCCGCCTGCAGTGCTTGCGCCTGCTGGCGGCCGATGTGCAGCAGCGGCGAGCCGTTTTCCGTCCACACTTCGCGATAGGCAGCGGCCGAGCGCTGCGGGCGGATGTTGAGGATCGCGCCGTTGAGGATCAGCCACCACAGCGGTCGCGGAAACTCGACCACCCGCGGGTCCCAGAGGAATTCGCGCAGGTAGCGGCGCACGGGCCCGGTTTCCGGGGCCTCGGGGGTGCCGAGATTGGTTAGCAGCACGCCCAGGGCGTCGCGGTGATCGGGCTGGATTTCGGCACTGCCGATGTAGCGGGGCATGGCTTCTCCTTGTGGCTCGCCAGGCATTCTAGCCGCTCATTTGCGCGAGTACCTTTCCGGATGGGGGGAGTGCCCCATGTGCCGGCTGTTTGTCTGGAAACGACCGCCAGAGTGTGTTTAACTCGCCGACCGGCAATGCAAACAGTGCTGCCAACGCCCTGACAAAGCCCGTAAAAAACGGCGCAACGGCGACCCGAAGCAGTCGCCCCGGGGCACCAACAGAAGAATCATTGCGCTTGCAGAACGATGCGCGCCTCCGGCGCCGCGGTGTCGCTTTACGCGGTTTCTGCGGCGCGGGTGGATTTCGCTGCGATTTTCCCTTTCAGGAGTGAGAACTCATGCCAATAACCATCGCCGTGCTCAAGGAAAGCGCGCCGGGTGAGCGTCGCGTCGCGCTTGATCCCAGTGTCGTCGCCCGTCTGAGCAAACAGCAAGGCGTCCAGTTCCGGCTGCAGGCCGGGGCCGGGGCCGAGGCCGGCTTCCCGGATGACCACTACGCCGACGCCACCATCTGCAAGACCGCTGCCGAGGCGGCCAAGGGTGCCGACATCGTCGTGCGTGTGCAGCCGCCGAGCGCTGCCGAAGTCGGTGAGTTTGACGCCGGCTGCATGCTGATCAGCCAGATTCAGGCGCACAACAATGCTGACACTGCACAGGCGCTGTGCGACCGGCACATCACCACCATGGCGATGGAGCTGGTGCCGCGCATCACCCGCGCCCAGGCGATGGACGTGCTTTCCTCGCAGGCCACGGTGGCCGGCTACAAAGCCGCGCTGATGGCCGCCGAGCTGTCGCCGCGCCTGTTCCCGATGCTGACCACCGCCGCCGGCACCATCCGCCCGTCGAAGGCGGTGGTGATCGGCGCCGGCGTCGCCGGCCTGCAGGCGATCGCCACCTGCCGTCGCCTCGGCGCGCAGGTCGAGGCCTACGACATCCGCCCGGCCGCCAAGGAACAGATCGAGTCGCTGGGTGCGAAGATGATCGACACCGGCGTCAACGCCGAGGGTGCCGGTGGCTACGCGCGCGAGCTGACCGACGCCGAGAAGCAGCAGCAGGCCGACGCCCTGGCCAAGCACATGACCATCGCCGATGTGGTGATCTCCACTGCGGCGATCCCCGGCCGGCCGGCGCCGAAGATCGTCACTCAGGAGATGGTCGAGGGCATGAAGCCGGGAGCGGTGCTGGTCGATCTGGCCGCCGAAACCGGCGGCAACTGCGTGCTCACCCAGCCGGGCAAGACCGTCAGCCACGGCGACAAGCTCGTCCATGGCCCGCTGAATCTGCCCAGCTCGGCGCCGGTGCACGCCAGTGAGATGTACGCCAAGAACATCCTCAATCTGCTCAACCTGATGCTCAAGGATGGCGAGTTGGCGGTGGACTACGAGGACGAGGTGGTCGCCGGCTGCCTGCTGACCCACGAGGGCAAGCTGGTGCACGCGCAGGTGCTGTCGCTGCTCGGCGACAAGGCGCCGAAGGCGTCCACCGCTGCGCCGCCGGCGGCGAAAGCGGCCACCAAAGCCGCCGCTGCCGACGCTCCCGCTAGCGATGACGGGCAGGTGGCGGACAAGCCGCAGTTTCTCGCCGAGCCGAATGGCGATGCCGACGATCTGAAGCAGATCAGTGGCATCGGCCCGAAACTGGAGCAAAAGCTCCACGACCTGGGCATCTATCACTTTTCGCAGATCGCCGCTTTCACCGATGACGACGTTGCGCGCATCGATGGCTATCTCAATTTCAAGGGCCGCATCCAGCGCGAAGGCTGGATCGAGCAGGCCAAGAACATCGTGGAGGGCCAGTGATGGAAGGCTTCATCGCGCTCTACATTTTCATGCTCGCCGGAATCACCGGTTACGAGGTCATCTCCAAGGTGCCGGTGATCCTGCACACGCCGATGATGTCCGGTTCCAACTTCGTCCACGGCATCGTCGTGGTCGGCGCCATGGTCGCCCTCGGCGAGGCCGAGACCACGCTGCAGATCATCATCGGCTTCGTGGCCGTGTTTCTCGGCGCGGGTAACGCGGTCGGTGGCTACGTGGTCACCGAGCGGATGCTGGAAATGTTCAAGTCCAGCAACAAGGGAGGTAAGTGAGCATGTTCCTTGTCAACGTCGCTTACTTCGCCGCCGCGGTGCTGTTCATCCTCGGCCTGAAGCGCATGAGTTCGCCGGTTACCGCGCGCTCGGGCATCGTCTGGGCCGGTATCGGCATGGTGGTGGCCACGCTGGTCACCTTCTTCCACGCCCAGGTGCACGGCAACTATCTGGTGATGATCATCGCCATCGCTGGCGCCGGCTACTTCGCCTGGTACACCGGCAAAAAGGTCGCGATGACCGACATGCCGCAGATGATCGCGCTGTACAACGGCATGGGTGGCGGTGCTGCTGCGGCGATCGCCGCGGTCGAGCTGCTGCGCGATGTGGAGATGGCCCCGGCCGCTCACGCCATCGCCGTGATCGGCGCGCTGATCGGTTCGATCGCCTTCTCCGGCTCGCTGGTCGCCTACGCCAAGCTGCAGGGCCTGATGAAGAAGGTGATGCGCTTCCCCAACCAGCAGATGATCAATCTGGCGATCTTCATCTTCCTGGCCATGCTGGCCTTCATTCTGGCCATCACGCCCAACCCGCCCGGCTGGCAGCTGTTGCTGTTCTTCGTGCTGGCGCTGGCCTTCGGCGTGCTGATGACGGTGCCCATCGGCGGCGCCGACATGCCGGTGGTGATCTCGCTGTACAACGCCCTGACCGGCCTCGCCGTTGGCTTTGAGGGCTACGTGCTGGAAAACCCGGCGATGATGATCGCCGGCATCGTGGTCGGCTCGGCGGGTACCCTGCTCACCCAGCTAATGGCCAAGGCGATGAACCGTCCGTTGTCCAACGTACTGTTCTCCGGCTTCGGTCAGGGTGACGACGGCGAAGCCGCCGAGGGGCCGAGTGGCTCGATGAAGGAGGTCGATGCCACTGACGCGGCGATCTCGCTGGCCTACGCCGAGCGCGTGGTGATCATTCCCGGCTACGGCATGGCCGTCGCCCAGGCGCAGCACAAGATCTGGGAGCTGACCGAGCTGCTGGAGGAGAAGGGCGTCGACGTGCGCTTCGCCATCCATCCGGTGGCGGGCCGTATGCCCGGGCACATGAACGTGTTGCTCGCCGAGGCTGGCGTGCCCTATGACAAGATCCACGATCTGGATGACATCAACGCCGATTTCCCGACTGTCGACGTGACGGTCGTGATTGGCGCCAACGATGTGGTCAACCCCGCGGCGCGTAGCGACAAGTCCAGCCCGATCTACGGCATGCCGATTCTCGACGCGGACAAGTCCAAGCAGGTGATCGTCGTCAAGCGCGGTCAGGGCACGGGCTTCTCGGGCATCGAGAACCACCTGTTCTTCGCTGAAAACACCAGCATGCTCTACGGCGATGGCCAGAAGGTCGCCCAGGAGCTGGTGGCCGGGGTGAAAACCCTGTAGCCGGCCACTCCCTGCGAGGGAGTGAGTAGATGGGGGTGGCTCCTGTGGGCCACCCCTTTTTTGTGTGCATCGCACATTGATCGTGGACCAGAAAAATCCTGCCCGGGTCTTGCGTCCGGCGCCATTCCGTGATTGGCGCCACAACCTTATGCACATTGGGTGATGTCGAAAAAGTCGACGGATTAGCCGGGGGTGCAGGCGTCACAAAAAAAGAGCGTTTTTTCCATAACATGCTGATTAATAAAGAAAATAAATTTTTGTGCAAAAAATGAGCAATCCGTTAGGAAGCCAGCCGGGATGCGAGTTGGCGCACATATCAGACAGTGTGTCCACACTGTTATCCACAGGAACTGTGGATAGATGCCGGAAGCCCAATAACCATGCGATCTAAGCGGGTATGTGATGCCGACACCTGCGGGTCGGCGTTGTTGCAAAGCGGTTGCGCCGAAGTTGGTCGAGGCCAATGGGGGCCGGCGCAGACCAACGGGCGGCGTGCAGGGCCGGGCTGCGCCGTCAGCAGCGTTCCGGGAAATTGACGAGACAGGGTTTCGCGCTCATTCGAAATCTTTATGCACAAGCGCTTGTCAAGCTCTTGATTTGTTGCCAGCGATGATTTAGCCGTAGCTTGTCCGCTGGCGATTTTTCTGTAAGTCGTTGTTTTTAATTGTTCCGCCCGTTCTGGTGCATATTATTTGACCACTCTTCAGGCTTCCTCGCCGGCGTTGCGTGGCAGCCATCTATCAGACTTCTCTCCACAGAGTTATCCACATTTTCTGTGGAAAAACTCTGTGATGCAGTGCTCGATTCGCTCCGCATGTTTTTTGAGAACAATCTGAAAAATATTCATCAAATCATTGTAGAAAAAGCCGTTAACAGGTGGTTGCCCTTGCCGAGTGTTCATGGCAGCGCATTGGTGGGGTAGGCATGATTGTTCGGCGGTCAATCAAGCGCCGCAATGGCCGACCGCATGCCAAACCCGGTGCGCCAAGCCCGCCATAGACAGGCTCCGGCGGCGCCGCGCGCCAAGCACGTGAGAAAGCCGCCCTGACGAAGTAGCAGCAGACTCTTGCCCATCCAGACACCAGTACGCCACGATTAAGCGTAGGGACACATAATGAGAATCAATGAAGACGCTATCCGCGAACGACTGCTTCAGCCATCCGACTGGCCCTCCGGCAGGCCCTGTCCGAGCGGATTGATGGACGGCCCGCCGAAACCCGCAGCCGTGCTGCTGCCGCTGCTGCGCCGCGAGGGCGAGTGGCACCTGCTGTACATCCGCCGCAGTGAGCGCAAGCGCGATCGCCACAGTGGCCAGGTGGCTTTTCCCGGCGGCCGTGTCGAGCCGGAAGACCGCGACATCGTGCACACTGCATTGCGCGAGACCCATGAAGAAGTCGGCATCGCCAACGAGCACGTGCGCCTGCTCGGTCGCCTGCGGCCCTATCACACCATCACCCACTATCAGGTGACGCCGGTGGTCGGCGTGATCCCCTGGCCCTATCCGCTGCAACTGCAGCGCAGCGAAGTGGCGCGCACCTTCACCATCCCGCTGCGCTGGCTCGGCGATCCGCGCAACTACGAGCTGCGCCATCGCGAGAGCAGCCCGCAGCTGCCCCTGCCGGAGCCGCGACCGGAAATTCCGGTGGTCTATTACGACGAGTACGACGGCGAGACCCTGTGGGGTGCCACGGCGCGCATGACGCTGAGCTTTCTGCACACCGTCGGTGTCGATGGCCTCGATGGGGCCCAGCTCGACGGCAAGCTCCGCGAAGTGCTCGAACCCGTGGACGGCGACACTCGCTGGCAGTGATTTGCATGCGCCCGGCATCCGCCGGGCAGCATGTGCTGCGAGTATTTTCCGCAGCCGCGCTCCGAACCCGCCGACCGGGCTAGTCGCTCGCCGCGCGACAATCGACGGACACCGGGCAGCTGTCATCGCCCGCCGCCAGCCCGGCCACTTCCAGCGCCGTCGTTGCAAAGGTCTCGCGCTGCGGCTCGATTTGCAGCGCGCAGGCGGCCGCCATGCGCGCCGCATCCCCGCAACCGAGCGCGCCGAGCGCTGAGGCGTAGTTATTCCAGGCCACCGCGCGCAGCGCCGCCTGATTCGCGACCTGATCCGCGGCCTGATCCGCGGCCTGATCCGCGGCGCGGTTTGCTGCGCTGGCGTCGGCCGATGCGAAAGTCGGCCCCGCGATCCGGGTGGCGCGATGGTAGGACTGCGCCGCCGCGCCCGGCTCGCCGGCGGCCAGCTGCGCGTTGCCCAGGCTCAGCCAGGTCAGCGCATGTCGCGGCCAGCGACGGGTCGCCGCGACAAAGGCGCGGCGCGCATCGCCGCCGGCCTCGTCCAGTGCCAGCGCGGCGCGCAGGTAGGCCACGGGCTCGGCGCTCGCCGGCAGCCGATCCACCGGCAGCACCAGCTGCGCCCAGTGGCCACTGCGCGCCCAGGTTCGCTCGAAGGTGGAAAAATCGCTGCGCCGCTCGGCATCGGTGCCGCTGCGCAGCACGAACTCGCGCCGCTCGCGGTCGTAGCCGATGACCACCGCGTAGTGCCAGCGCGGCAGCCAGTCGAGGCCGAGGTTTTGCATCACCAGCACCGGATTGCCGGCGCGCAGCTCGGTGATCAGCGCTTGCAGCGTCGGCTGCAGCGGGTAGACCAGCGCGCCACGGGCGCGCGCCGAGGCGATCATTTCCGCCTGCAGGCTGCCCTCGCGGGCCGGCAGATAAACCTCATCGACCAGCTCGGTTGGCGTCGCCGCCAGGCCGCTGTATTGCAGCACCGTGGCCAGCGCGGCGGGGCCGCATTGGTAGCGTTCCTGGGGGTGGAAGGGCACCTCGCTGAGCAGTGTGCCGACCGGCGCCGCGGTCGGCCAGTCGTGCAGCAGCTGGCGCGTCTGTGGTGCGCTGCAGGCGCCGAGCAGCAGCGCTGCGGCGAGCAGCGCCGCGCTGCGCAATGCACGCATCACGTTGGCGGCGGTCAGCGGACCGGGCGGATAAACGGAAAGATGTCGGTAGCGCCGATGACGTCGGTGATCACGAAGACGAGGAACACCACCAGCACCACGCCGAGGGCATCGCCCCCGGCCGGCAGGCTCTGCAGGTGCTGGTCGAGGGCGGCGATCTCGCTGTCGCTGAGGCGCTCGATGCGTGCGGCGGCGGCGCGCGGATCGACACCCATCTCCACCAGTTGCTGGCGCAGGTCGTCGCGCGCCAGCGCCTCGCGCAGCTGATCGCGCGCGCTGGGACGCAGTTCCTGTAGCAGTTCCGGGGTGCCGACCACTGCGGCCTGTACGCCGGTGGCGGGCAGGGCGACGCAGCCGGCGGTGGCTACGGCGAGGATGAGAGCGCGAATGCGGGCGGAAAAGCTCATGGTTTACCTCTGGGAAGATGCGGCGGATGGAAGTGCTGATGGCCACTATAAGCCAGTCGTGGCGCCGAGTGCAGCCGCTGCGGGGCAGCATTGCGCGCCTGTCACGCATCCGCTAGAATCGCGCGCTTGCTGCACCGCGGTGCACAAAAGCATTTTGTCGGGGTGTAGCTCAGCCTGGTAGAGCACTGTCTTCGGGAGGCAGGAGTCGCTGGTTCGAATCCAGTCACCCCGACCACTAGATTCAATCGTTTACGCCCACCCTGCGGATCCGCAGGGTGGGCGTTTTCGTTTCTCTGTGGGGAAACCCGGCAAAATGAATCGGGAGAAAAAAGCTGATGGCGGTTCACATCGGTATCAATGGGTTTGGCCGGATGGGCCGCCTGGGATTACGCGCCAGCTGGGGGAGGGAAGGCATTGTTGTCACTCAGGTGAACGAGATTGCCATCGATGCAGCGGGTTCGGCACATCTGCTCAAGTTTGATTCGGTGCACGGAGTCTGGGATGAGGACTGCCTTGCCGAAGATGAAACGATGCTTATCGGGAATCGGCCTATCGCCTACACCCGCAATGCCGCCATCGGCGAGACCGACTGGTCGGGCTGCGATATCGTCATCGAGGCCACCGGCAAGCATCACAAGAAACCGGATTCACTGAATACCTACTTTGATCAGGGAGTGAAGAAGGTCATCGTGGCGGCACCGACCGAGGGTGCGTTGAATATCGTCTACGGTATTAATGATCATCTCTACGAGCCCGCAGAGCACCATCTGGTCACCGCGGCATCGTGTACGACCAACTGTCTGGCGCCCGTGGTCAAGGTGGTACATGAGAAGATCGGTATCGTCCACGGCTGCATGACCACCATCCACGACATCACCAACACCCAGACCATCGTCGACAAGGGACATAAGGACCTGCGCCGCGCCCGTGCCTGCGGCCAGTCTTTGATTCCGACGACGACCGGATCGGCAAAAGCGATCACCAGGATTTTTCCGGAATTGACCGGCAAGCTAAACGGCCATGCGGTGCGTATTCCGCTGCTCAATGCCTCGCTTACCGACTTCGTTTTCGAAGCCGCACGGCCCGTCACAGCAGAAGAGGTCAACGGTTATTTCAAAGCCGCGGCAGAGGGTGAACTGGCTGGAATTCTCGGCCACGAAGAGCGTCCCCTCGTGTCGGTGGATTATCTGAACGATCCACGCTCGTCGATCGTGGACGCGCTCTCTACCATGGTGATCGATGACACCCAGGTGAAGGTCTATGCCTGGTATGACAACGAGTGGGGCTATGTGAACCGGATGATGGATATCGCGGCGATGGTTGCCAGAAGCATGTAAGCCATGGAGCGGGAGCTGCGTAATTACCTGGTTGTCACCGGCGGCTATTGGGCGTTCACCATTACCGACGGCGCCATTCGCATGCTGGTGGTGCTGTATTTCCACCTGCTCGGCTACTCGCCGTTCGAGGTGGCCATGCTGTTTCTGTTCTACGAGTTTTTCGGTGTTGTGACCAACCTGGTCGGCGGCTGGCTGGGGGCGCGTATTGGCCTGAACCTGACGATGAACATCGGCATGGCGATGCAGGTGGTGGCGCTGGCGATGCTTACCGTGCCGGATACCTGCTTGTCGGTGGCTTACGTGATGGCGGCGCAGGCCTTGTCTGGCATTGCCAAGGACCTGAACAAGATGTCGGCCAAGGCCTCGGTAAAACTCATCGCCGGCGATGGCGGCGAATCAAGGCTGTTCAAATGGGTGGCCGTTCTGACCGGTTCCAAAAATGCGCTCAAGGGCGGTGGTTTTTTCGTCGGTGCAGCACTGCTTGAATGGATCGGTTTTCGTGGCGCCTTGCTTGTATTGGCAGGCATGCTGTTTGTGGTGCTGATTATCACCGCTGCCATGCTGCCTTCGAGTGTCGGCAAGATGAAATCAAAGCCGAAGTTTACCCAGGTGTTCTCCAGGGTACCTGCGATCAACTGGCTGTCGGCAGCGCGCTTTTTCCTGTTTGGCTCTCGCGATGTCTGGTTTGTCGTGGCCTTGCCGGTATTTCTGGTAGAAGTGGCCGGCTGGTCAGCGACCGGCGTGGGCACTTTTATGGCTGCCTGGGTCATCGCTTATGGCGTTGTGCAGGCATCAGCGCCAAAACTGGTTCGGCGCAGTCACCACGGACAGGGGCCGGGGGGCGGTACCGCAAAGCTGTGGGCCTTTGTGCTGGCGGTATTTCCAGCCGGTATTGTCATTGGTATGCAGCAGGACTGGCCAGTCGAAACCGTGCTGGTCACTGGATTGATTCTGTTCGGTATGGTCTTTGCGATTAATTCAGCCGTGCACTCCTACCTGATCCTGGCCTATTCCGATCATGACAAGGTGTCGATGAACGTCGGTTTTTACTACATGGCCAATGCGGGCGGCCGCCTGGCAGGCACGGTTCTGTCCGGCCTGGTCTACCAGACACATGGACTGGAGGGCTGTCTGTGGCTGTCATCGGGCTTTGTATTCGTTGCCGCCTTGCTTTCCTTTGCGCTGCCTACGGTCCAGTCTGCTGCCGGAGAACAATCCCGTGTTTAAGGAAGCGCTGCAAAACTGCTGCGCTTACCCGGCCGGCGTTGGAAACAGGCTCAAAATGCTCATTTACCCTGCGTAAACTGCGCTTTTTCGCCTGTTTCCGCCTTGGCCGGGCTGCGCTCGCTACGTTTTGCAGAGCTTTCTTAAGGACGCTCTGCAAAACGTAGAAGACGAAATCGAGGCCCGGCGCGACCAGTTGATCGAGGCGCTGGAGCGGAGAATGAAGCGCGAAACGCGCGTTCATCATCTGTTCCGCATACGCTGGCGGCTGGAGTGAAAATGACCGAGCGGGACAAATCGTCCTTTCAATCCCGCGCCATCTGAAGCAATATTCCCGAGCGGGAAAGCAGCGGTGGGAAACTCATGCCTGAGAACCAGAAATTACCGTTCGGGAAAATAATCGACGCACGAGACCTCGGCCGCTGCGTGCGCGCGCAGCGCAAATCGCAGGGCGCCACGCAGGCGGATTTCGCCGCCCTGTGCGGTGTCGGCAACCGCTTCATCTCCGAGCTGGAGAACGGCAAGCCCACGGCGGAGCTGGGTAAAGTCCTGCAAGTGCTGGCCTGTCTCGGTCTCGAACTGCGCGTCACGCCACGCGGCTGGCAGCCGAGTGATCCGGGCGAATGAGCCACTCGCTGGACGTCTATCTTCACGCCAGCCGCGTCGGCCAGCTCTCGCTGGGTGAAGACCGGCGCATGCGCTTCCAGTACGCCGATGGGTGGCTCACGCGCGGCGATGCCGTGCCGCTGTCGCTGGCTTTGCCGCTGCGCACGGAAGCCTTCGACGATGCCCAGTCGCGCCCGTTTTTCGCCAACCTGCTGCCGGAGTCCGAACTGCGGCGGAGGATCGCGCGCAAACTCGGCCTGTCCGAGCAAAACGATTTTGCACTGCTGGAAGCCGTGGGCGGGGAGTGCGCCGGCGCGGTCAGCCTGTTGCCGCAGGGCGTCGAACCACCGGCCGGGGGCAGCTATCGAGCGCTGGATGACGCCGCGCTCGACGCGCTGATCCACGACCTGCCGCGGCGGCCGATGCTGGCTGGCGAACACGGCTTGCGCCTGTCGCTGGCCGGAGCGCAGAACAAACTGCCGGTGTATTTTGACGGCGCGCAGATCAGCCTGCCGCTGGACAGCGCGGCCAGCAGCCACATTCTCAAACCGCCGATCGAGCGCTACCCGGATTCGATCTACAACGAGGCTTTCTGCATGCAGCTGGCGCAGCGCATCGGCTTGCCCGTGCCGCAGGTGACGCTGCTGCAAAAGGCGCAGCCGCTGTACCTGCTCGCGCGCTACGACCGCCAGTGGACACCCTCCGGGTTGCTGCGCATCCATCAGGAGGATTTCTGCCAGGCACTGGCGATCCCGCCGGATCAGAAATACGAAAAGGAGGGCGGCCCGTCGCTGCAGCAATGCTTCGCCCTGCTGCGCGAATGCAGCCTGCTGCCGGTGCAGGACATGCAGGCGATGCTCAAATGGGTGGTTTTCAACTACCTGATCGGCAACGCCGACGCCCACGGTAAAAACATCTCGCTGCTGCTGACCGAGCGCGGACCGAGCCTCGCGCCCTTCTACGACCTGATGTGCACCGCCATCTACCCCGATCTCAGCCAACGGCTGGCGATGCGCATCGGCGGCGAAGACAGGCCCGAGTGGATCGTCGAGCGCCGTTGGCGACAGTTCGCCGACGATATCGGCATCGGCTATCGACTGGTGCGCCAGACCCTCGTCAAAATGAAAGATCAGATCGGCCCCACCGCGCGGCAGCAGGCCGAAATGCTGATCGCCCAACACCCGGATGCCGCGCCCGTCGTGCAGCGCATGCTCGCGTTGATCGAAGCGCGCGAACAGAAAATCACCCGTGCTCTGGCTGCCGCTGGCGAGCCGTGAAAGGAGGCGCAGCAGTTTTGCAGAGCTTCCGAAACACGCGGTTGCAGGCAGCGCTTGATATCCGAGATGCTGATGCCGTGTTGGAATAACCGTGATCCACGCAACATCTCCGCAGCCTGCCAGTGTGCATTGATCAGGCAAGCCGTCAGGCTGTTACTAACCAGCGGCACCACTGGACACAAGGATTTCGTGCATGACCGTCACCCCGGAACAACTTGCTCGTGAGAGGATCGATGCACAACGACAACAGCAAGGAGCCGTCAGTGGCAGCGGCCAGAACGAAGGGCGAACATCGATGAACACCCAGACCCACGAAGAGCTGAAAGGAACAATCTGGGAGATCGCCAACCGCCTGCGAGGCCCCTACCGCCCGCCACAGTATCGCCTGGTGATGCTGCCGATGGTCGTCTTGCGACGACTTGATTGCGTCCTGGAGCCGACCAAGGATGCCGTTCTCCAGCAATTGGAAAAGCTGCAGGCCCAAGAGATGCCCGAGGCGGCTATGCAGCGGCTACTGGGCAAGGCGGCCGATCCAAGCCGCAAGCACCCGCTCTACAACACCAGCCCTTACACCTTTGATCGACTGCTGGGTGACGCCGAGAATATCGCACCCAACCTGGTCGCCTATATCAACGGCTTCTCGCCGACTGCACGCAGCATCTTCGAGCGTTTCAAGTTCGCCGATCAGATCGAAAAGCTCGACGCCAGCAATCGCCTGTTCACCATCGTCAAGGCGATGGCCGATGTCGATCTTCACCCGGACCGCATCGACAATCTGCAGATGGGCTATCTGTTCGAGCACCTGATCATGCGCTTCAACGAGCAGGCCAACGAAGAGGCGGGGGACCACTTCACCCCGCGCGAGGTGATCCGCCTGATGGCCAACCTCATCTACACCGGTGAAAAGGATGTCTACAAGCCCGGCATCTACCGCACCATCTACGACCCGGCCTGCGGCACCGGCGGCATGCTCTCCGAATCCGAGAAGCTGATCCTCTCCCAGAACGAACGCGCCGAGCTGGCGCTGTATGGGCAGGAGTACAACGACGAGTCCTGGGCCATCTGCTGCTCTGACATGCTGATCAAGGACGAGGAGACCGGCAACATCGTCCTGGGGGACACCCTTGGCGATGGCAAGACCCGCGACGGCTTCGAGGGGGAACGCTTCCACTACCTGATGGCCAATCCGCCATTCGGAGTTGAGTGGAAGGATCAGAAATCCACCGTCGAGACCGAACACAAGACCATGGGTTTCGCCGCTCGTTTCGGTGCCGGAGTGCCCGCGATCAACGACGGCTCGTTGCTGTTCCTGCAGCACATGATCGCCAAGATGCACCCCTACACCGAGGGGGACGAAGACCAACCGGGCTCCAGGATCGCCATCGTCTTCAATGGGTCACCGCTCTTCTCCGGCGATGCGGGCTCCGGGCCGTCCAACATCCGCCGGTGGATCATTGAGAATGACTGGCTCGACACCATCGTCGCGCTGCCCGATCAGCTCTTCTACAACACTGGCATTTTTACCTACGTCTGGTTGGTGACCAACCGCAAGCCAGCCGAGCGACGCGGCAAGGTGCAGCTCATCGACGGCACCCGCTTCTTCCAGAAGATGAAGAAGAGCCTCAACAACAAGCGCAACGAGATCAGCGATGCGCAGATCGCCGACCTGACCCGCATCTACGCCAAGCGCCAGGATGGCGAGACCGCCGAGATGCCGATCAACGGCGAGACCGAGACCCGCGTCATCTCGCGCATCTTCGACAACCGCGAGTTCGGCTTCCTCAAGGTCACGGTCGAACGCCCGTTGCGGATGAACTTCGAGGCCAGCCCCGAGCGCATCACGGCCCTCGATGAGCAGACCGCCTTCGCCAATCTGGCCACCTCAAAGAAGCGCAAGGATGCCGCCGCGGCCGAACGCGAGATTGCGGCGGGCGAAGAACAGCAAGTCGCCATCCGTGCCGTGCTGAAAACGCTCGAAGGCAATGGCCGCTATAGGGATCGCGTTCGGTTCGAGGCCGACCTGATGGCGGCCGCGAAACGCACGAGCCTCAAGATCCCCGCACCCATCAAGAAGGCGATCTTCGCCGCCCTGGGGGAGCGCGATCCAGAGGCCGAGATCTGCCGTGACAGCAAGGGCCGACCGGAGCCCGACAGCGAGTTGCGCGATACCGAGAACATCCCGCTGCCCGAAGGCACGGCGCTGCCCCTGCCGATGGAGTTTGGCCCCGACAAGCCCAACGACCGGCTGGTTGAGGCCTTCCGCGATGAGATCGAGTCCTACATGGCGCGCGAGGTGCTGCCCCATGTGGACGATGCCTGGGTGGATTACGACAAGACCAAGGTCGGCTACGAGATTCCGATCAATCGGCATTTCTATGTTTACAAGCCACCGCGACCTCTGGATGAGATTGAGGCGGATATAACCGAGCTGGAAGGGGAGATTGCGGGGCTACTGAAGGGGTTGGTGGTATGAATCTCCTTGCTGATGCCCCCCAAGACTGGATAAAAACAAGTGTCGGGAAATACTGCGATGTGCAGCTTGGGAAAATGCTTCAGAACGATCCGACATCCGAACATGACAAGCTAAAGCCCTACCTTCGTGCAATTAACATCGCAAAGAACGGATTGGATCTGAGTCCTGATTTCAGGATGTGGATACGGCCCCAGGAAGCTCAGCGATTTCGCCTTAAAAAGGGTGACATACTCGTAAGCGAAGGTGGTGACGCAGGGCGCACAGCAGTATTTGATGTTGACGAAGAGTATTTCTTTCAGAATGCCATCAATCGTGTACGACCTAACCATTCTGGAAAGATAGCACCTGAGTTCATCTATTATTGGTTTACCTATCTTAAGGTTGCTGGCTATGTTGAGATGGTTTGCAACGTGGCCACTATTGATCAT
>Ga0207752_1000038_pt1 | contig 55203 bp, 33 predicted proteins | sample Pon2CUnioCityCA_6_FD_187272 | JGI IMG/M metagenome (GOLD analysis project Ga0207752, IMG submission 187272) | Marine sediment microbial community from Union City, CA, USA - Pond 2C Sediment 2 (SPAdes) | ecosystem: Environmental > Aquatic > Marine > Intertidal zone > Salt pond sediment ... | reverse complement strand
GTCAAGCGACCGTCGGACCACTTGTACCTGTCAAGCAGCAGCAGGACCATTCTGCAAAGGCAGAATCCGCCCCAAGTGCTCACCCAAGAAAACTGCCACGTGGGGCCGCAGGTGGGACCGTGTCAATACTTTGACCACGTCAATCTGGCTCTGAAAAGGAATCGGCCAAATTCGGCGTGAAGAACCTCTCAGGAGATGGCACCGTCGATCCGGCATAATGGGGATCGACCCAAGCCGCGGCGCGCAACAGGCGCGCCACGAAGCGATTCGTTTCGCCTTCGGCGCGGCTTCGGCTCCGCTTCGGCCAGCATCATAAGTCCTGTAATGACAATTGTTAATCGTTTCACGACAAGCACTTACAAACCTGGGCACCGGACTGGTTGTCCGATAACCCTTGCCGTGAAAGACCCACCGCGTGGCCCTACGGCGCGTCCTCTCTTTGTGCGTGGCACGGGTGGGCTGGGCGAGATCTATGACGTCTGCCGGTGGGCCAGTAATTCAACCGAGTGGGCTTGCCACAGCCCGCCATTCTCGCTTAGACTTCGTCCGGCTACCTGGCTCGCGGCCGTGGGCGGAATTGCTCTCGCGGTGCCCTCAAATTGCCCTCAAAACGCGTCACGAGACAGTAAGAAATCGTGTGAGTACAACAAAGAACCGAGAGAATGTAAATCCTTGTCATTTGAGGAGTTGAACTGTAAACATAGTCCCTGTACGATCTTGCAGAAAGAGGGCAGATCGAATCCCGCCCTCTCCGTTACGTCAGACAGGCTTCCTGTACGTCCTCGAGCCCCTTGGACGATTCAGCGTCAAGGCGAGCCAACGGACATGAACATTCTTGGAGGTCCCTTTTCTTGGCTTCGGTGTCTCTCTCTGTGCCATGACCTGCCAACCGGTGGCATCTCGCAGTCGCGAGTGAGTTCTTGCTTGAGAAAGGTATTCGTGATGGGACTTGGGAAACAGACGACAGTCTGTGCAGCGATCGTGGTGTTCCTTCTGGCGGCGCAGGCGGCGGGACAATCCGCCGCCGGGAACGCGTACCCGGCAGTGACCGCGCCGCCCGATTCGTTCTTTGAGAAGGTCCGCGAGAGGGACCGGGAGGCGGCTCGAGAATTCTACACGAAGCATATGGACGTCAAAGGCCTGCCGGTCGCGGCCCCCGCCGAAGTGGCGGATCGGGCCCTACAACGCACGTACGACATCGTCACCCACATGCTCGCCGGCCGGTCGGACGTGCTCGAAGCCATGGTCGAGCGAGGCATGTACCTGGTCATCATCGGCAAGGACCAGGTCTACACCGATCTTCCCGAGAACCGGAACGCTCGAAACCCGGACTACCTCAACGAACGGGTCAGGGGCACCGGCGGCCTGCCAACCAGTTTCGGAGAGGAGAACCTGCTGAGTCTGCCGATCGACCGCTATGACGACGAGAGCATCGGCGTACACGAGTTCTGCCACACCATCGACAGCACGCTGCGACGGATAGACCCGACCTGGCGGGATCGCAAGAATGCGGTTTACCGCAACGCGCTCGACAAGGGCCTCTTCAAGGACACCTACGCCGGCTCCAATTCGGCAGAATACTGGTGCGAAATCGTCCAGGCCTATTTCGACTGCAACCGCATCAACAACTGGAACCACGGGCCCATCGGCCGGCGCGAGCAGCTCAAGCTCTACGACCCGGAGGGCTACGAGATGGTCCGCAGTGTCTTCAACCTGAGCCCCGAGCAGGACTGGCGGTACACCTGGCTGCGACCGCTGCCCAACGTCGAGGCCCCGCCGGCCAAGTTCGAGATCGATCCGTACTACACGAAATTCACCTGGGCGCGCGAGTTCACCGTGCTCGGCCGGAACGCCAGTGACGAGGCCCTGCTCAAAGCGAACGACACAATCCGCAAGATGTTCGCGTACCGTCACGATATCCTGAAGGCCCTGATCGCCGACGGCGTGAAACTGGTCGTCCTGGGCCCCGATGAGAAGCTGTCCGACCTGCCGGAATGCAGGGATTTGCCCGCTGGAAAACTGGATCACACAGCTCGCTTCCTGGACTATTCACCCGAGATCAAGCTTCTCGTGGTCGACCAGGATAACGTCCTGGCCGATCCTGCCGATCCCTACGCCACCGGCTGTCAGGTCATTCGCGTTTTCGCCAAGGCCCTCTATCACCTGACGGCGACACGACCGGTCGATCCGAACTGGGACAGCCGAGGTCGGGACGTTCAGCAGTACGAGCTTCGCGTCCAGCGGCTGGACATCCGGTTCGGCCGGCAGCTCAAGGAACTCTACGACCGTGCGATGAACGAGGGGTTGTGGAAAGGCACGGCCGCTGTCCACGATCCTGTGGAGTACTGGGCTGAGGGCGTGCTCGCCTATTTCGATGCCGCCGGTACGGGAGCGCCGCCCAACGACGCGGACCACCCGATCGCCACGCGCGAGGCCCTCAGAGAATACGACCCCGGCCTGTTCGCCCTCGTGAACGAGACGATGGCCTATCAGGGCAAGGTGGATTGGCGCTACCGGTAGGGGCGCAACTCGAAACGAAGCTGGAAGGGTGAGTCAAACCGCCGGAGACAAATGGTTGGCACTTGTGGAGCGTTGAGGTAGACCATGCGAACGACATCCCCCACTCGGTTGGCAAGCATCGCCTGGCCGTTCATCGTCCTGGTTGTCTGGATCGGGCCCGACGAAACCAGCGTTGCGGACGCGCCCACGGTTGTCACGCCGGTCCAGGAGAAGCGGACTCCGGACAAATCGCAGATCTCTCCCCAGCGCCGAGCGCGGAGCCGACGACCGGTGGAAGGGGTGTACAAGGACAGAATCGCGCCCCACTGGTTTGCCGACAACGCGCGTTTCTGGTATCGCAACGACCTGAGCGGCGGCGCCAGAGAGTTCGTCCTTGTCAATGCCGAGGAAGGGACACGCGCGAGGGCGTTCGATCACGCCAGGCTGAGCAAGGCGCTGTCCGAGGCGGCGGGTGTCGAGTACGAAGCCAATCGGCTACCCTTCGACAGCATCGAGTTCACAGATGATTTGCAGAGGGTTCGCTTCACCGTCGAGCAGACGACCTGGGCGTGTGACCTGGCGTCCTACGTATGCTCGGAGGCGCAGGCCATGGCTCCGCGACCCGATACGGATGAACCGGAGCGGCCGCGCGGTCGCGGCCGACGTCCGGATCGGTCGCCCGACTCGCCCGATGGCCGGTGGACAGCCGTTGTCAAAGATCATAACGTGTTCCTCCGCGACAAGAACAGCGAACAAGAGATCCAACTCAGCACGGATGGCGAAGAGGGCAACGCCTATGGCATGCTTTCGTGGGCGCCTGACTCGCAGACCCTGGTGGCCTTTCGAATCGAGCCCGGTGACAACAAGGAGGTATACCTGATCGAGTCGGCGCCGGCCGAAGGCGGGCGAGCCAAGTTGCACACGCGGCCTTATGCCCTGCCCGGCGATGCGTTCGCGCGGTACGAGCTGAATCTCTTCGACATCGGCAACCGCAAGCAGACCAGGCCTGAGGTGGACAGGCTGGAGCTGGATTGGCAGAGGCCGCGGCTGCGATGGGCCAAGGACGGAAGTCACTTCGCGTATGAGAAGGCAGACCGGGGTCATCAGCGTTTCCGCGTGATCGAGATCGATTCCCACACGGGCCGGGCCCGGAACCTCATCGACGAAAAGAGCGAGACCTTCATCTGGACGGCTCACACGGAAAACCTGCGGCTGGACAGAGTCAATTGGCTGGACCAGACCGACGAGATCATCTATGCCTCCGAACGCGACGGCTGGCGGCATCTCTATCTCATCGACACGGAAAACGCGCGAATCAAGAATCAGATCACCAAAGGCAACTGGGTCGTGCGCGGCATCGACCTCATCGATGAGGACGCCCGCCAGATCTGGTTTCACGCCTCCGGCATGAATCCCGACGAGGACCCATACTTCATCCACTACTGCCGCATCAATTTCGATGGCTCGAACCTGGTGCCCTTGACCGAGGGTAACGGCACGCACTCGATACAGTATTCCCCGGACCGCCGGTATCTGATCGATACGTACAGCCGTGTGGATATGGCGCCGGTGCACGTCTTGCGGCGGGTCTCAGACGGCAAGCGAATCTGTCCCCTGGAGACGGCCGACATCAGCGAACTGCTGGCGGCGGGCTGGCAGGCCCCGGAAGTCTTCGTCGCCAAAGGCCGGGACGGCGCCACCGACATCTGGGGGATCATCTGCCGGCCGCGCGATTTCGATCCGAGCCGGAAATACCCGGTGATCGAGCAGATCTATGCGGGGCCGCAGAGCGCCTATGTCCCCAAACGCTTCAGCCCGTACAGCCGTTTCTCATCGCTGACCGATCTGGGCTTTATCGTCGTGCAGATGGACGGGATGGGCACGGCCCACCGGTCCAAGGCATTCCACGACGTGTGCTGGCACAATCTCAAGGATGCCGGCTTCCCCGATCGGATCCTCTGGCATCAGGCCGCGGCCGCGGAGTATCCCTGCTACGATATCAGCCGGGTGGGCGTCTACGGCAATTCCGCCGGTGGTCAGAACGCCGCCGGGGCCGTGCTGTTCCATCCGGAATTCTACCAGGTCGCGGTCGCCTCGTGCGGCTGCCACGACAACCGCATGGACAAGGCCTCCTGGAACGAGCAATGGATGGGCTATCCGGTCGGGCCACAATATGCCGAATGCTCCAACATCGAGAACGCCCACCGGCTGCGCGGCAAGCTGTTCCTGATCGTCGGCGGGATGGACAACAACGTTCCGCCGGAATCCACGATGCGATTCGTGGATGCGTTGATCGAGGCCGAAAAGGATTTCGACCTCCTGGTCGTCCCCGGCGGCGGTCACGGCATGGGCGGCGCCTACGGCCAGCGACGCATGCAGGATTTCTTCGTCCGCCATCTGCTCGATAAGGAGCCGCCCAATCGCAACGCACAGGACACGGACTGAAGAGAGCCCTCGCCTCGGTCGCCTCCAAGGGATGATCGTGGCCGTGCGCAAAATGGTTACAATGGAACGCGATATTTCCTTGTGCGATTCGCGGGCCGGATGAGAAAATCATCGGTCACCGTGATTGGATAGCTCGATCGCGAATTTCCCGCTCGCTCGGTTGTGGGGTGCTTCAACACCGGACGGAACGCAACATGCTGATGGCACATGACTTGGAGAAATGACGATGAAGGGAATGGTTTTCGCGACCGTGGTGTTTCTCCCGGCGGTTTATTGCTCCGTGTTTGGGCAGAGTCGCAGTCCGACGGTGGCTGCTTTCGAGGACAAGGTTCTCCAGGCCCGGCCGCTGGACCTGAGTAGCGTCCGGCTGCTGGGCGGTCCGCTCAAGCACGCCCAGGATCTGGACGCGAAATACCTGCTGGAGCTCGAGCCCGACCGTATGCTGGCCTACTACCGCGAGCGAGCCGGCCTGAAGCCGAAGGCGGAACCCTACGGCGGCTGGGACGGTGGCGGGAGGAACCTCACGGGTCACATAGCCGGCCACTATCTCTCGGCCGTCAGCCTGATGTGGGCCGCGACCGGCGATGCGCGTTTCAAGGAACGGGCCGACGCCATCGTCGCAGGGTTCAAAGAGGTCCAGGACAAGCACGGTGACGGGTACCTCAGCGCCCTGGAGGGCGGCCGGGAATGCTGGAAGGCCGTGGCCCAGGGCAACATTCGCTCAGGAGGCTTCGACCTGAACGGTCTTTGGGCGCCGTGGTACGTCTTGCACAAGACCTTCGCCGGTCTCCGCGACGCCTATCGCTACACAGGCAATCGCACGGCGCTGGACATCGAGATCAAGTTTGCGGCGTGGGCCGAGCGAATCCTCAACGAGCTCACGGACGTTCAGACGCAACGCATGCTGAACACCGAGTTCGGGGGAATGAACGAGGTCCTGGCCGATCTGTATGCCGATACAGGGGACCCGCGCTGGCTGAACCTTTCCTACCACTTCGAGCACCGCTCCTTCATCGAGCCGCTCCAGCGGCATCAGGACATCCTGCCGGGCAAGCACGGCAACACACAGGTGCCCAAGCTCATCGGCTCTGCCGACCGGTTCGCCTACGCAGGCCACGCGAGTGACATCATGGCCGCGAGCTTCTTCTGGGATCGCGTCGTGCAGCATCACAGCTTCGCCACCGGCGGCCACGGCAAGGACGAGTACTTCGGCCCGCCCGACCGGTTAAGCGATCGTGTGGACGGCCGCACTGCCGAGACGTGCAACGTCTACAACATGCTGAAGCTCACCCGGCGGCTCTTCGCCCTGCGCCCCGACGCCCATTACGCCGATTTCCACGAACGGGCTCTCTTCAACCACATCCTGGCCTCCATCGATCCCGCCGACGGGCGGACCTGCTACATGGTGCCGGTCGGCCGGGGCGTGCGACACGAGTACGCCAACATGTTGCACAGTTTCACCTGTTGCGTGGGATCGGGTATGGAGAGTCACGCTCTGCATGGCGATGGGATCTACTATGAATCGGGCGACAAGCTGTGGGTGAACCTGTATGCACCCTCGACGGCGGACTGGGCAAGCGCGGGCGTAAAGCTGCTCGTCGAAACCGCCTTTCCGGAGGCCGAGACGGCGACGATCAAGCTGACGTGCGAATCGCCCAGGGCGTTCACCCTTGCGCTGCGCCGTCCCTATTGGGTCGGCGAAGGTTTCTCGGTGAAGGTCAACGGCGAGGCGGTATCCGAAGACGTAATCGATCCGTTTCGCGATGTCCCCGAATCGGGGCGCCGCGTCGCCAATCGGATGTCGCAACAGGCCGGCTCCTATGTCGATCTGCAGCGCACCTGGAAGACGGGGGACACGGTGGAGTTGACTTTGCCGAAGACCTTGCGTCTGGAACCCTTGGCCGACAATCCGCGGCGGGCCGCGATTCTATGGGGCCCGTTGGTCTTGGCGGGCGACCTGGGTCCCGAGCCGGAACGAGGCAGAGGACGCGACCGCTATGAGCGGGTCGAGGTCCCCGTATTCGTGGCGGCCGAGCAGCCCGTGACGGACTGGCTCAAGCCCGTGGCGGGTGAGCCGGGCAGGTTCCGCACCGTCGATGTCGGCCGCATCCCGGACGCCACGGACCGCCCGAGCGAAGTCGATTTCGTCCCCTTCTACCGGCTGCACCGGCGCACTTATGCCGTGTATTGGGACCTGTTCACCCAGTCCGAGTGGCAGCAAGAGAAGGCGGAATACGCCGCCGAACAGCAGCGACAGCGCAAGCTCGAACTGGCCACGGTGGCCTATGCCCAGCCCGGAGAGATGCAGCCGGAGCGCGACTACAACTATCAAGGCGCCGACGACGCCCGGCCCACACGCGTGCAGGGACGGCCCGGACGCCTCGCTCGAACCTGGTTCTCCTTCGACCTGCCGGTCGAGCCAGACCATCCCATGGCCCTGATCGTGACCTATTACAGCGCCGAGTGGCGGCGCGGGCCCGCTCGCTTCGAGATCCTCGTGGACGGCCGGCGGATCGCCGAGCAGGAGGTTGAACGCAGCGAGCCGGCGCGCTTCTATGATGTCGAATGCCCCGTGGCGGCCGACCTCGTTCAGGGCAAGGAGAAAGTCACGGTGCGATTCCAGGCCGTCGGAGACGACTCCGTGGCGGGCGTGTTCGGCATTCGCATGATCCGGGCCGACGCGGACCGCTAAGATGCGAAAGACAAGAACGGAACGATACATACATCATGAGCAAAGGAGACCTCCGGTGAAATCGATGCTTCCATTTCGTCTCATCGTGGTGCTACTGGCTGCGGCGATCCTCGGACCGATTGGCCCGGCTTACGCCCAGCAGGGCTCGGGCGCCTCGGATCTGAATCTCGCGGCCGTCGCGCAACCGTCCAGCTCCTACGTCTCCGGCGATACCTCGCTGACGGCACTGAACGACGAGCACGATCCGCGCAGCTCACGTGACAGAAGCCGCGGGTCGTACGGCAACTGGAACCGCGTGGGCACGCAGTGGGTGCAGTACGACTGGAGTCAGCCGATCAGCACGAGCAAGATCGACGTGTACTGGTGGGACGATAACCGCGGGGTGCGCCTGCCCAAGGCCTGCCGGCTGCTGTACTGGGACGGCGACCGGTTCGTCCCGGTGGGCAATCCGTCCGGTCTGGGAGTGAAGGGAAGTCAATACAACACGACGACCTTCGACGAAGTCCGCGCCGCCAGGCTCAGGCTCGAAGTCGATTCCAACGAGCCCTATTCGACCGGCATCCTGGAATGGAAGGTCTACGACTCGGGCAAGTCGCCCGATTTTCCGCCGATGGTCGAGGCGGGCGTCGATCGTGTGGTGATCGCCGGGGGCAAGACCTATCTAAGTGGAGCGATCAAGACCTTGGCCGGCAAGGGAACGGCGCCCGTGCTGACGTGGCGCAAGAAATCCGGCCCCGGCGCGGTCACCTTCGAGAACGCCGGCGCAGCGGTGACGACCGCCACCTTCTCTGCGACCGGCGAGTACGTCCTCGAATTGACGGCCCGCAAAGGTCCGCTGAGCGCCGCATCGACCTTGAGGGTCACAGTCGCTTCGCCGCCGCCATCGCCTCACCTGGATCTGATCGATACAAAGCACTACACCATCGACAGTCCTCTTTGGAACAGTAGAGCCAAGGCGTTGATCGTGAACTGGATTCCGCATTGCATCGCCAAGATTTCCGATCCGAACCTGCGGGAAGGCGGCATTAACAACTTCATCGACGCGGCCAACAAACTGGCCGGCAAGCCCCACGAACGCCACCGGGGCTACGTCTTCTCCAATGCCTGGGTGTACAACACGATTGAGTCGATCTGCGTCGCCCTGATGATCGATCCGCAGGGGGATGCGGAGATCATCAAGGCCCAGAAGGCGATGAAAGCGACATTAGAGGACTGGATTCCGAAGATTCTGGCCGCCCAGGAGCCCGATGGCTACCTTCAGACGGTCTTCACGCTCAGCGATCGCGAGCGCTGGTCGCCGAGGCATCGGGGCGATCACGAAGGATACGTCGCCGGCTACTTTCTCGAGGCCGGCATCGCCCACTATATTCTCACCCAGGGGAAGGACCTGCGCCTCTACAACGCAGCCAAGAAGCTTGCCGATTGCTGGGACGCCAATATCGGCCCCGCTCCCAAGAAGGAATGGTACGACGGACACCAGGCCATGGAAATCGCCCTGGTGCGCTTCGGCCGATTCGTCAATGCTACCGACGGCAAGGGCAAGGGCGACAAGTACATCCAATTAGCGAAGTTCCTGTTGGACTGTCGCAAGAACGGCTCGGAATACGATCAGAGCCACGTGCCGGTAATCCAGCAGTATGAGGCGGTCGGCCACGCGGTCCGCGCCTCCTATTCTTATGCGGGCATGGCCGACGTCGCCATGGAGACCGGCGATATTGATTATCAGAGCGCCGTCATGTCACTCTGGGACAACATCGTCAAAAGAAAGTACTACGTCACCGGCGGGATCGGCAGTGGTGAGACTTCCGAAGGATTCGGGCCCGACTACTCGCTGCGCCACAATGCCTATTGCGAGTCCTGCTCGAGCTGCGGCGAGATCTTCTTCCAGCACAAGCTGAACATGACCTACCACGACGCCAAGTACGCGGACCTCTATGAAGAAACGCTGTATAACGCGCTGTTGGGCTCCGTCGATCTGGAAGGCAAGAACTTCTACTATCAGAATCCCCTGGACACGCGTGGGCCGCGCTATGACTGGCACGTCTGTCCGTGCTGCGTGGGCAATATCCCCCGGACCCTCCTGATGCTGCCGACGTGGACCTACGCCAAAGATGCCGACAGCCTCTACGTCAACCTGTTCGTCGGCAGCACGGTGACAGTCGAGGACGTAGCCGGCACGGATGTCGAGATGGTTCAGGACACGGATTATCCCTGGAGCGGCGCTGTCGCCATCACCGTCAATCCCGCGACGCCCAAGAGATTCAGCATCAAAGTCCGGATGCCGAACCGCAGCGTGAGCGAACTCTATACGAGCACGCCGCCGGCCGATGGGATCACATCGATTTCGGTCAACGGTTCGAGCGTCACGCCGCGCGTCGAGAAGGGATATGCCGTGATCTCACGGTCGTGGAAAGCGGGCGATAGAATCAATCTGGTGCTGCCGATGAAGGTTCAGAGAGTCAAGGGCAGCGACAAGATCGAAGCGACGGCCGGCCGCGTGGCCTTGCGGTACGGCCCGCTGAGCTACAACGTCGAGCAGGTCGACCAGGACATCTCCAAGGTGCTCGGTCCGGCATCCGCCCTGACCGCCGAATGGAAAGAAGATCTGCTCGGCGGCGTGATGATCCTCAAAGGGACCTGGGCCGACGGCTCCGAGCTGACGGCCATCCCGAACTACGCCCGAGCCAACCGCGACGTCGGCAGGACCGATCCCGGCGCCCGCCGGCGACGTTCGGCGAGTTCTGTCGTCTGGATAAAGGACCAATAGACGCCGGCCCGCTCCCTTCGATCGTAAGGGCAAAGGCGGGCGCAATGCAAGAGGCCGTCTTCATGGACAACCTATTCTTGACGAGCGATAACGCACCCCAACTATGTACACGAGGAGAATGGTAGTGAGAAAGACCTTTCTAGTGGCCACAACAATAGCAGCGGCACTTTGCAGCGGTATCCATGCAGCCGACCTTGTAGCCGCGCACGCATCAATCCAGGAGCTTGAGGAGCAATTTCGTGAACTGCCGACGGAGTGCCGTCGGCTCACCGGCCCGCTCTTCTGGCTGCACGGCGACGAGAGCGAACAGCGGCTGCGCGACTACGTGGCGAAGGTGGCCGAGGGAGGTAACGGCAGCTTCACCGCCGAGTCGCGCCCGCACAGCGACTGGCTGGGCGAGGGCTGGTATCGCGACCTGTCGATCTGCCTGGAGGCGGCCAAGCGGCACAACCTGCAGATGTGGATCTTCGATGAGAAGTGGTGGCCGAGCGGAGAGGCCGGGGGCCTGGTCCCGGAGAAGTATGCGAGCAAGCGCATGACGGCGTCGGCCACTGATGTCACGGGACCCGCCCGTTTCGAGCAGCCGGGCTACGGACCGGAACGTTTGATCGCCGCCCTTGCAGGCCGAGTCACCGCCGAGGGCATCAACGGCGGGAGCCTGATCGATTTGGCCGGTTCCATCCGGGATGGCGTTCTGCGATGGGACGCGCCCGAGGGCGCGTGGAAGGTGATGAAGTTCACCTGGCAGCCGGACAGCCGAGGCAGCTACCAGAGCCGCAACTACCTCGTCGACGGGGCTAGCCGCGATAGTGTCGATTGGTACATCCGAACGGTGTACCAGCCGCACTACGACCGGTTCGGTGACGACTTCGGCACGTGGATCCCGGGGTTCTTCTATGACGAGCCGGAAACCCGCGGCGACTGGGGCACCGAGGTCTTCCCCGTCCTCAAAGAACGAGGCGTCGATTGGAAGAAGACGCTCGTGGCCTATAAGTTTGCGCTCGCCGGCGAAGAGCAGACCGCCGCACGCTATCAGTACCTGGAGGCCTTCGCCGAGGCCTGGGGCCGGACCCTGTTCGGCGGAATCACCGAATGGTGCCGCGACCACAAAGTCCTGTCGATCGGGCACTTCCTCGAACACCGGTATGAGTACCTGCATCCGGATCTGTGCGCGGGCAACATGTTCCAGCTCCAGAAGTACAGCGACTTCGGCGGCATCGACGCCGTCTTCGACCAGTTCATAATGGGCAAGAGAGTGGCCCGCGACGCCCCGACGTGGCAGACGCCGAAACTCGGCAGCTCCATCAGCCACGTCTACGGCAAAGCGGACGACATCACGATGGTCGAGATCTTCGGGGCGCGCGGCCAGGACCTGACGTACCCGGAGATGAAGTGGTGGACGGACCACATGCACGTCAGCGGGGTCAACTTTCACATCCCGCACTCGTTCAATCCGCGGTCGCCCTACGACACGGATTGCCCGCCCTATTTCTACAACGGGGGATACGAGCCTCGTTGGCCGCTGTATCGTGTTTACGCGGATTACACTTCGCGGCTGAGCCTGATGCTCAGCGGCGGGCGGCACGTGTGCCCGGTGGCGCTGCTGTTCCTGGGGAGCAGCCGGCACGTGGGCAAGTCCGTGACGCCCGAGCAGATCAGTGCGGCCCTGCAGGATGCTCTGTACGACTGCGATTGGATGCCATACGAGGTCTTTGAGAACGACATTCGGCTGGATGGCCGCGACCTGGGCCTCTACCAGGAACGGTACAGAGTGCTCGTCGTTCCGCCCGTCGAGGCGATTCCCTACGCCACCCTGCTGAAAGCCAGGCAGTTCTTCGATCAAGGCGGGGTCGTGGTCGCGTACGGTTTTCTGCCGTCGCAATCGACGACGCTCGGTCACGGTTCGCAGGAGATCGCCGATCTGTGCGAGGCCATTTGGGGCCGGCCCTCGCCCGGCCTGGCCGTGTGCAAGACGAGCTCGCGCGGCGGACGCTCCTACCTTCTGCCGGAGGAACCCACGCCGGAGCAGCTTCAGCAAGTGCTGGCGGAAGATGCGGGGATCCATCCGACGCTTGAAGTGCTCGAAGGCGACACGGGACACTGGCTGCACGTGCTGCACCGCGTCAAGGCGGGCCGCGACATCTTCTTCCTGTGCAATCAGAACGTCGACGACGGCGCGCGAACGTACCGGCTCCGCATCACCGCCGACGGCTGGCCCGAATGCTGGGACGCCATGCGCAACGAGCTGACGTCGATCCCCTTCGTTCGAAAGACAGACGCGGTTGAACTGAATCTCACCTTGGAATCCAACGAGAGTACGCTGATCGTGTTTCAGCCGCAGTTGCGCAAGAAGCCTTTGCGGATTGTACCCGACGCGCGTGTGACGAAGACCATTGCTCTGACGCAGATCGAGACGCCGCCACAGGCCGCGCGGGTCCCGGAAGTATCCGACGAGCGGCAGACTCTCATCAAGGATCGCCGCTGGGTCTGGTTTCCGGAGGCGAATCCCGCGAGTGCGGCGTCCGTCGGGATGGTCTACTTCCGCAAGACCATCACGATTCCCACGGATCGCAAGGTTGTGAAGGCCCGTTTCGTCGGGACGGCGGATAATCTCATGCAGTTGTACGTCAACGGTCACGAGGTGAAGGACTCGGCCGCCGGCTTCGGCAACTGGCGGCAGGTGGCCGATGTGGACATCACGCCGCACGTCACGCCGGGGACCAACGCCGTGGCGATTGCCGTCGCCAACGCGAGCAGCGAGCCGAACCCCGCCGGCCTCATCGGGACCATCGTCGTCGAATCCGAAAACGGGCGCACGGTGACCGTTCCCGTGGACAAGTCCTGGAAGACCGCGAAGCAGGAGCAAACGGACTGGTACAAAGCGGTCTTTGACGACGGCCACTGGGCTGCCGCCGCGGAGTTTGCCTCCTACGGCGATGGCCCCTGGGGGAGAATCAGCGGCCGGATGCTTACGACCAGCCCCATCGAAAAGGCGAATCCATACCTGGGTCGCGTGGATCTGTCCGAGCCGGTGGACCGCAGGCAAACGCGGGCGTACCTGGAAATGGACGCCATCGAGCCCGAAGCCGCAGCCTCGGTGACCATCAATGATGAATTCATCGGAGGATTCGTCGGCCGGCCCTACCGGATCGACGTCTCGGAGCATCTCCGCGCCGGCGCCAACACGTTCCGCATCGAGCCGTTCGCTGCAGAGAATGTGCGATTGGTCTTCTATCGAAATGAAAGACCATAGAAAGATCGAAATGCAGCGTGCAAGACTGTGGCCTCGCCCCATTGTCATGTCGAGCGGAGCGAAGCGTAGTCGAGGCATCTGCCCGCGGCCGCAGGACACGCTTGGTCCGCGGCCAGACCCCTCGACTTCGCTCGGGGTGACAAGACAGGACGGGAACGGCCCGAGTACACGTAGGGTGGGTCCTTGACCCACGCGTTCGCTCGATCACAATCTGACGCGTGGGTTGAGAACTCACCCTACATGATTGGCGCGCCGCGCGGATCGGTCCTTCTTGATTTTGCTTTGTCGTCTTGCATTTTGGTCTTTGATTTTTGATTTCTCTTCCGGGCAGGAGACATCATGAAACGACGCGAATTCATCAAGGCCGCAGCGGCCGTGGCGGTCGGGCTGCAATGCGGCGCAGGGCGCGCTCGGTCCGCCACGGTCGCGGAGAAGACGATTCCTCGAAACACACTCGGCAAGACGGGCGCCGAGGTGAGCATCCTCGCCCTCGGCGGCGTCATCGGCATGCAACTGCCGCCGTCGGAGGATCACGATCCCGTGGCCATCGCCGAGACGGCGCTTGACCTCGGCGTGACGTATTTCGACACCGCGCCGAGCTACAACAACGGACAATCGGAAAGCAACTACGGGCAGGTGCTCGCCGGCCGGCGGAAGGAGGTCTTCCTGGCGTGCAAGACGGCCGACCGCTCGTACGACGGCACCATGCGCAGCGTCGAGCAGAGCCTCAAGCGGCTGCGCACCGATCATCTCGACCTGCTCCAGATCCACAGCGTCTCCGCTCAGGAAGATCCAGCGGCCTGGGACAAACCCGATGGTGTCTTGACGGCCCTGCGGACGTTGCGCGAACAGAAGGTAACCCGCTTCCTCGGCGTTACCGGCCACGACGACGCGGAGGTGCTGCACCGCGCGATCGAGATGCACGAATTCGACACGCTGCTGACGACGCTGAATCCGGTCAGCCGCCGCCTTGCCTTCCGCGAGACCCTGCTGCCCGCGGCCAATCGCAAGCAGATGGGGATCATTGCGATGAAGGTCATGGGCGGCGGCAACGGCTGCCTGGTCGCCGGCAACCCGTTCCGGAAGGTCCTCCGCACGTACCACGACGAGACTTCCCACCAGGTCGACGCCCGATCGCTGATCCGCTACGCGCTGGGCCTGCCGATTTCCGTCGCCGTGATCGGCGTGGCCTCGGTCGAGCAGTTGAAAGCGAACGTCCGGATCATCAAGGAAACCGCCCCAATGACCGCCGCCGAAAGGCAGGAACTCGAGAAGGTCATCGGCTGACCACCTCAGTAGCGCACGATCAGGACGTCGTGCACATCGTTGACGGTCAGTTCCACTCGCCGGCTGCGACGCCGCAGGTCGGTGGACTTGTTGAAGGCGGCCGCGCTCTTGATAGGATCGGCAAACTCGATCGTGGCGCGGTACATCGGCGGATCTTCGATGAGAGCGGGCAGCACGTACGGTCGGTTCTTCAGCGGCGTGGTCTGTGGCGGAGAGTGATAACCAAGCAGGTGGACTCGCAGCTCGCGCTTCGACGGATCATCGGTCACAACGGCCTGCACCGTCGTCGGCGCGACGATGCGAACGCGCGGCTCGGGGTGCAGCAAGCGAATCGCGTTGGCAAGCAAGCGGCGGGCTTCAACGATGGAATGCTCGCCGGCCGTCGCATAATCCGGAGAACCGGCAAAGGTGAGCACCGTGCCTTCGCCGACGCGGTTCACCAGCACAGCGGCACCGACGGCCGCATCGGCGCTCATGGGCCAGTCTGTCCCTTCTTTGCCTTGGCGCTGACGAGTCGTACGGTGAGGCTCCAGCAACTCCCCCACCGCTTGCGCAGACGTCGGCTCGAATACGGCGGCAGGACCCTTGACCAGAAACGGCCAGCCGGAAGAGATGTCACGCTTCAGTGCCTCGCACGCACGCGAAGAACCCTTGTCCGGCGCGAATCGCATCCAGTTGTCCAGGGAATCCAGGCGCCGAACGAAGCGTGCGCCCGCCAGCTCACTCAAGGCCGATTCCTTGCGGGGCTCGCCACAGCGGTCGAACAGGCCGGACCAGCCGGTCACAACGAGGTTCCCGCCCCGCTCGACGTAGCTGCGCAACATGGCCACCTCACGCTCGGAAAGGACCGCCGCGTGTGGAAGCAAAACGATCGCAAACTGTCCGAGCCTCTCCAGCGTCACGTTCTCATCCAGGAGAACGCCCCAGGGAATATGTTCATAGACCATCGCTTTATGCGCGCCTTGAAAGCTCTGGAAGTATTCGGCCGGATTCTCCCGGCCGAGCCAGTCTCGCGTGCGGCTGCTGAAGTAGAGGCCGACATCCGCGACCGGCGCGTGCCCGAAGTGCGCGCGTTTGGCGTGGACCTCCTCGAAAGCCCGGCCGATGCGATCGTAGGCGACCGGGTCGAGCCAACCGTCGAAACCGGTCTTGTCCACCACGGTTACGAACGCACCGTGCGCCAGCAGGGTCAACAATTCCCAGCGAAGATCGTGGAGCGGGCGCGTGGTCTGGTCGTGGTACATCCGCACGCCCCGCTGCATGGCGACCTGAACCGGCACGCCCGGCGTGGCCGCGCGGTAGAAGGCGGCGTTCAGACCAACCGTCAGCGCGCTGAAACCCCACACGCCCGTCTCGCCCGTCACGAAGTCGCCATTGACCGCATGTTGAACGGGCCGCTGCCCGACCTCCCACGAGAACGGCGGATTGCCATGATAGTTGAAATCAACCGTGGCGCGCGGGTCCAGCTCTTTGACATGATCGCGCAGCGCTCGCTCGAACCGGGCGCTCGTGTCGTAGCGGAATTCGAGCATCCGGTCCCAGTCCTCGTTCCAGGCTGGGCCCTCAGGCATCGGACGGCCGAACCTGGCCTCGAACTTGCGCCGGCAGTGCTCGCACCAGCAGCCGTATGGCGGACCGAAACCCTGGTCAAGCATGTCGATATGAAAACCGGCGATGCCATAGGCAAGCTGTTCGGCCACAATCTGCTTCATCACGTCCAGGTAGCCGGAGTTGTAGCAGAACCGCCCGATGCGATTGCCATGCACGTCCCGCATCTCAAAATCGGGATGGGCGTCCAGGAAATGCCCGCCCTGTTGCACCACGCAATACGCGATGACAGGCAAGTTCTCTCTGCCGGCCTCCTCGACCGTCTCGCGCAGCGGGTCCCGATTTCCGAGCCCGGGGGCTTTCGGCAGCAGCTTGGAGTCATAGTAAGCGTAGTCGCCGTCGCGCGCCCAGATGACGAGGTACTCGCAATGTGCCGCAGTGCAGCGACGCACAATTTGCCGACCGTCGAACTCGGCACAATAACGCCGGTCGTTCGGATCGCTGTGCCCGAATTGCGCGCCCGTCGGCCCAACCTCCATCCCAACCAGAAACCGCTCATACCACGGACGCTCGGACGCCTGCGTCGGGCCGTTCTGCGCGGCAAGGCCGGGAAGCCAGGAAAGAACCACCGAAACCCAAAGGACGCTGCATCGAACACTCATCATGCGACAAGTCATCTGTCTCCCCATGAAATCGGTGTAGGACAATCGGACCTTCACCTGTTCCGGAACGGTTTTGTGTCCTCCGCACAGTAGCATACGCCCCCCTGAAACTCAAGCCGCTCGTGCGAGGACGGCGGGACATACAGGGACCCCGGTTGCACGGAATCGTGGCCTGTGGTATGGAACTGTCACACGCGCGTGCGATAAGCAGATAGGAGAAGATAGGGAACAGCAGGGGTTCGGAACGCCATGAACAAGACCGATAGACAAGTCGTCCACAGCGTGAAACTGGGTTGGACCCGGTGCTACCTGTTGGAATGCACGGGCGGGTACCTGCTGATCGATACGGATTACGCGCGGTACTTGCCGCTCTTTGAGACGAAGCTTGCCGGGCTGGGGATCGCGACCTCGGATATCAAGTACCTGCTGCTGACGCATCATCACGACGACCACGCCGGCTTTGCGGCTGAACTGGCCCGGTCTGCAGAGTGCCGGGTGATCGCGCACCGCGATGCGGTGCGGCCGTTGCAGCGAGGACAGTCGGAGGGGACCTGCAACTTTGTCAACCGGCGCAGCCGAATCGCTCTGACGCTGTACGGGCTGGTCCACAGAGAGTACAGCTTCCCGCCGCTGACGCTGACGGAGAGAGACATCGTGATCGCCGGCGATGACGACGGCCTTCTCAAGGGGATCGGTGTCGACGGCGTCATCCTGCATACGCCCGGTCATACCCGGGACTCCATTTCCGTCCTGCTGTCGGATGGAAGCGCCTTCGTCGGCGATGCGGCGATGAACTTCTTGTGGTGGACCGGGATAGGTCACCGTCCTATCGTCGTCGAGGACATCGACACGGCCTATGCAAGCTGGCGGAAGCTCCGGGAACGCGGGCCAAGAATCATCTATCCCTCTCATGGCAAACCCTTCCCGGCGACCGAACTCGCGGCCCCGTAGCCGAAAGAAACACACCATCCGCCCGGTTGGAATTCGTCTGCGGCCAGGCAAAGACTGTTTGACCGGGCGAAGTGTGCCTCTATATAATCACGGAGACCATGTCGTGAACGATACGTTTCGGACCGACTCGGGAGCACAAGGGTCTCCATGTCAACGAAGCCAGATGCAGATCGCATGTCCGCGGGGGCGACGGCGGAACCGGCCATTCGCACCGAGCACCTCACGAAGATCTATGGTCAGCGGCTTATCGCCGTCAACGATATGACTCTGGAAGTGCCGCGAGGGTCGGTCTTTGGGCTGCTGGGTCCCAACGGCGCGGGCAAAACGACCACGCTACGGCTTCTCTTGGGGTTGCAGCGCCCCACCGCCGGGCGGGCGGAGATCTTCGGCAAGCGGTGCGGGCCCAACGCGATTTCAGTTCGCTCCCAGATCGGCTATCTGGCGACGAACCCGAAAATGCCCGGCAACCTGCGGCCCATCGAATACCTGGACCTTCTCGGTAAGCTCGCACGGCTGCCACAGGAGGTTCGCAAGCCTCGCGTTTCCTCATTGCTTCGAGCTGTGGGATTGCTCGGCGCCACGGACCAGCGGATCCAGACCTTCTCCACGGGCATGTGCACTCGCCTGGGTATCGCGGCGTCTCTCATGGGCGATCCGCCTCTGCTGCTGTGGGACGAGCCGACCGCCGGGCTGGACCCTTCCGCCCGGCGATTCACGCTCGACCTCATCCGCGAGCTGGGAAAGACCAAGACCGTCGTCGTCGCCACGCACATCCTCAGCGATATCGATCAGATCTGCGACCACCTCGGCGTGATGCACGAGGGCCGGATGATCTTCACCGGTTCCGTCCAGGAGATCCAACGGCGGATCCGCCGCGACGACTTCACACTCGAGCTGGAGGGCGATCCGGAGAATATCAGCCGGCTGGCCCGCGAGGTTGCGGACCTGGAAGGGATCAACGCTCGCCTCTCCGCTGCCCGGGCGGTTATCGTGCGGATTGACGACGGTCGCAGCCGCTCCCGTGCGCTGGCCGAGGTCCTGCAACGTGTCGACGCCTGCGATCTGTCGCTTCAGGCCATTCACTCCGGCTACAATGCGACCGAAAACGCCTATCTCCAGTTGCTTCAAGAGGACGAGGCCCATGGTTTCCAGCGCTAAGACGTCGCATCTCGGCATGAAGATGATGCCGTACCTGGCGATCCTCGAGCACGACCTGAGGGCGTTGTGGGCGAGCCGGCTGGTGCGGCTGTGGCTGGCGGCCACGGCCGTCCTGACGCTGTTCTTAGCCGCCGCGAACTGGTCGCAATTCCAGGATGCGACGCTGATCGCGTCGTTGCTGTTTCCGTACCTGGTGTTTCCCTGGTTCTTCGTAGTCGTGGTGCTCGGGGTCAGCCCGGTCTCGGGATCGCAAGCGGAAGTGTTGGCCGACGGGATCCTGAGCCGGCCGATAAGCCGCACCGAGTACCTGCTGGCCGCCTGGTCGGCGCGCGTGCTGCTGGTCTTGAGCGTCTACCTCGTGGTAACTGTCCCGATGATTGCCCTCGTCGTGTTGGCCAAGCGCCCCGTGCCCGACGATGCGGTGACGATCTTCGGGATCGTCAGTACGCTGGCCGTGGTGGGACTCGTGCTTACGTTCCTCGTGTCCCTGGGATTCCTGATGGGCACACTGCTGCGAAAGCCGCTATTGGCGGTCGTGGTGCTGGTCTTCATCTGGTACCCGATCGGCCTGATTCTGAATGCCTTTTCCCTGGAGGAGCTCTCACCGATCAGCCTGAGCCGGGCGATGTCCACACAGCTTCGTCAGTCTTTGCGAGAAGCCGACGCAGCCCCGCCAAGCAGCGTCGACGCGAAGCAGGCCGATGCCTTCGCCCGCCAGGTGGACCACTTCCTCAGTGTCTTTTCCAGCCCCCAGCCGCAACCCACGGCGACCCGCCCGGAATTCTTCGAGGGCGGCCGGTTCAACGACTTCTCTTTGCTCCGAGTGATTTTGGGATACGCCCTGCCGACCCTGATGGCGGTCGCCCTGGCCGCGCTGTTCTTTCATTTGCGCGATCTGTGACGTGTTGCTGTATCGACGGCCGGCGCCTGCGCACGGGTACCGCCTGTCTTGACCCCGACTCGAGGGTGAACGAAGGCAAAACCCAAACGCGAGCCATTGCGTTTGAGGGCTCGCCTCCCTACTGTGAGGCGATGGATGCGCCGACGAGGGCGTTCGCGGATTCTGGGGGCCGGTCGCAAGGCTCGTGGGCGGCGAGCAGATCTACAGTCGTGAGGTGGTCGGGCGTTGTCCTAAGCCGCACAGCGACACTTTCAATCCACGCAACCATGGCGGCGGCCACTTGCGGATCGAAGTCATAGCCGGCGGAGTCCTTCAGGATGTAGAGTGCCTCGACCACCGAGCGGGATGCATGGTAGGCCCGGCTCGCCGTCAAGGCGTCGAACGTATCGGCGACCGCGATGATCCGGGCGCCGAGCGGAATCGCCGTGCGGGTCAGCCCGTCGGGATAGCCCTGGCCGTTCCAGCGTTCGTGATGGTGCCGTACGATGGCCATTTCCTTTTCGAGGAAGCTCATCTTCTCAAGGATGCGCACGGCGATCAGCGGATGCTGCTCGACGAGCCGCCGTTCGTGGGCTGCCAAGCGGTCGGGCTTAAACAAGACGGCGTCCGGGATGCCGATCTTGCCGATGTCGTGAATCATGGCCGCGCGATGAATCAGGTCCACGTAGCGGGGCCCGAGCTCCATCGTCCGGGCGATGCCGACGGAATAGGCCATGACGTTCTCGGAGTGTCTGCCGGCGTGGACGTCCTTGGCCTCAAGGGCCTGGACGAGGCTGCGGATACTCTCGACAAAGAGCTTCTCGGCCTTCTCGGAGAGGCCGATGAGCCGCCTCTGGAGCTTCTTGATCCGTTCGATTTCGATCTCGCCGCTGTTGAGCAGGCGGGTCATCGTCTTATCCCACAGGCGGACACAGTTTCGGCCGGCGTTCTTGGCGTCGTAGAGTGCCAGGTCGGCGCGCCTCATGATCTCGCCGGCCGGATCGTCCGTCTCCGGGAGGGTGTCGGCGATGCCGCAACTGACCGACAGCGACATCTCCTCGTCGAGCCGGATCTCCTGCACCTTGGCCCGAATCCTCTCCAACAGGACGGCGGCCTCCGCCGCCTTCGTCTCAGGCAGCAGCAGGACAAACTCATCCCCGCCGTAGCGCGTCAGCACGTCCGGGCCTCGCTTCTCGCGCTTCACGCACTCGGCCAGTTTGCGAATAGCCTCATCGCCGATGGCGTGTCCCAGATTGTCATTGACCATCTTGAAATGGTCGAGGTCGAGGATCGCGACCGAAAACGGCCTCTTGTACCGCCTGGCCCGGTCATATTCCTCCTGAAGCTTGTCCTCGAGCAGTTTTCTGGAGCCGACGCCGGTCAGGGGGTCGGTCAGGGACGTCAACCTGGCCTGCTGATACCGCGTCGCGTTGGTCAGATGCGCGACGATGATCTCGCGCATGAGTTTGGCCTTGTAGGTGGCAAGCTCCGGGTCGGCCGTGCTGGAAGGGTCCAGGCCGCACATGCACAGGTGCCCCGAAAGCCGCTTTTCGCGCGTCGATCCCGTCTCAGGCAGGCCCACAATATCGAGCGGCAGGACGAGACGCGGCGAGCGCCCGTCATGATCCCGGCACGCGGCTGGGATCTCCTCGTCGTAATAGCCGTCCTCCGAGGACGCGCCTTCAATGCCCCGCAAGCTCTCCAGATGATCCACCGCGCAGGAGCATCGATTGGAGCTCTGCAACTCAGGCTCCCGGCTGCGGTCGCCGTCCGGGTGGAGGCAGAGGACGCAATTCTTCGCTGCAAACAGCTTCGGGGCCTCCATGGTAACGATCTCCGCGGCCTCAGCCAGGTCGATGCTCTTGAGACACTTCGAGAGCATGGCCACCTCCTCGGCGGCCGCCCGGTCCTCGAGAAGTTGGCGATCCATGATATCGCGAGCCGACAGGATCCCCACGACCGTGCCGTTCTCGACGATCGGCAGATGCCGAATGCGATGGACCGTCATGATCCTTCTCGCCTCGCTGGTGGGAGTGCCCGGCGGGCAGGAAACCACGTGATCGGTCATGATTTGCGCCACGGAGGTCCGGGCTGCGTCATCGGGTGAAATCGCGACGTGATGGGCGACGTCCCGTTCGGAAACCAGTCCGATAAACAGACCTTGCTCGTCATTGACGATGAGGCAACCAACGTTGTGGGAGAGCATTTGTTCAGCGGCTTTCTTGATGCTATCGCGCGGACTGATCGTAACGACCTTGCCGCGACGGCTGGCAGACTCAGACATTTTCGGCCCCTTGTGGTGCTGGTCAGCGTCGTCATTCGGTGCGCGATCTTCCTGTGACCACCCAGCATAGCAGTATCGGCAGGGTCTCCGAGCCACTTTAGGCCCTTTCGACGGCCTGGCGCGGTCGCCCCAGGCCGTGCGACCGCCCGTCAGCCGCGATTCGTTGGCGCGAGCCTCACGAGCCGCCCGCATGCCACCAACTGCACGACCGGGGATTTCCCCTTGAAATGGCCTACGACGGGCCGATAACACGGCAGAGCAGGAGCTTGTGGACCCGTGCATCGCCGCCCGCAGGGGGAGCATTGGAGGCGTGAGGCGGTGGTGCATGACCCCCCGATGTGGTATAATGCATCCTCGTGCAGGCCCCAGGGACGGGGCCGGCCGGTAAATCGCGGAGCGAGGAGACTTCTTTGCAATATCGAACCGGGCGCCGTAAAGCCATGATCGGCGAACACGCACCGCAGAGCCCGGCGTAGAAGACCTACGGCCCGGCCGGGGATTCCCACATAGGCCCGCCGAGTGGCACACGACCCCCCAGGGCGGTAGGAATATGACGATGATGACGGCTATCGCAGCCCGACCCTGGGAAAAAAGGCCGTGATGAAAAAAAAGTGTTACATTTTCCGCTGCGTAGGGCACTTACTGGTGCAATGTTAATGACGGAAAAAACAACGAAGCCCGCTATGGACAGGCAAGTGACCGAGATCGAGTTGGTGGAAAGGGCTCAGCGGGGAGACAAGCAGAGCCTGAACACGCTGGCGGAAATGGCCAGGGAGAGGCTGAGGACCTATGTTTACCGCCTTACCCTTCAGGAAGATCTCACACAGGAAATTGTACAGGAGACCTTGTTAGAGATGTGCAAGATACTAGGCAAGCTGCAGAAGACCGACCGGTTCTGGGCCTGGTTGTACGGGATAGCGACGAACAAGCTACACCGTCACTACCGGACCGAAAGAACCATGCGAAACGCGGCTGCCTCGGAGGAGAGGCGCCGGGGGCCGATGAAAGAGCGCGAAGGAGGCTTCGAGGAGCTGGTCGGTGAAGAGCTCAAACAGATCGTATCGAACGCGATGCAGAAACTCCGGACTCGTCATAAGGCGGTCCTGGTCATGCGGTGTTACGACGGCATGGCCTATAGCGACATTGCCGAATCGATGGGTTGCAGCGAATTCAGCACCCGGATGCTGTTCGTCCGGGCGAAGAGGGCGCTGCAGAAGGAGCTTTTGCGCAACGGTTTTCATAAAGGCTCGCTCCTGGCGGCCCTGATCGTCTTTGGCAAGATGACGGCCCCGAGCAAGGCGGCCGCGGCACAGCTTACCGTGCCGGCGATGGCCTTGAAGGTAGGCATGGCGGCCGGAGTGGCCGGCGTCGCCACCAGCACAACGGGGATCGTCTCCATCGCCGCCGTGGGCGCTCTGACCGTCGGAACGGTCGTGGCAACGTCCACGCCCAAAACGCCTGTCGCCACGCCTGCCGGCGTGCGGCAAACGGCCCGAGGAGTGACCAGCCCGTACGCCACCAACAACACGGCCCACGAGCAGTATTGGTATTACTTCCCCGAGGGGCCGGACGGCCCTGTGATCCTCCGGGCTCAGACCAGGGGCGGTGGATCGTCGGCATGCCTGCTCCAGAACGACCGCGCGAACTACAGCTATCAGAATGGCGCCGTCGCCATCAACAACCATCGCATGTGGCTGGACGACCTGAGCACGTTCAAACTGCCGACCGACAGCACGGAACTCAGAGGGTTCCTTGCACAGGTGGAAGGGATCCGAAACGACATTCAGCCCGTGACCGCCGGGCCCCAGGGCAGAGGATTGCTCATTGTCGTCGAACGGAACGAGAAGGCGCAAGGCGATACGCCCTGGACCATCAACAGCTTGAATGTCCTCGATGAGGACTACTTCCAAAGCGACTGGCCGACGGACGTCCGGATCGTGGACAATCGCGATGCGATGCACCAGCGCGGATGGACGTACTTCCGTATTCGCGGCCAGGTTCGCGGACAGGACATCGCGGGCACGGGAAGGATTCCGTTCGTGTATGCCGCTGCACGCCAGCACAGGGCCTGGTTGAGACTGAAAGTCGGCGACGCGCTGACAGTGGTCGACGGCGGCGGATTTGCCGTGCTCCAGGACGCACAAGGGAGTGTGCTGGGCAAGTATCCGGCGGGCAGCTTCTTCAAGGGTCTATCCCGTCCGTGGATGGGTCTGCATACGATCGACACCGTTCGCCGGGACGCAGCCGAGCAGAGGACACGCTTCGAAACCCAGTTGTTGGCCGGCGGGCGCGAGGCTCAGGTCACAGCCGTCCACGGCAGTACGACGCTCGTCTACACCATCGACGTTGAGGCGGACCTCGTTCGCAAGATCGACTTCATGGCGGGCGGCGCCTCCGTCGGCTCGCTCGAATTCGAATACCTCCAGGATACGAACGTCAGGACGAGAGAATTTGCCGCTCCGGCCACCCGGCGCGAGCGAGTGACGCTGCGGGACGATCCCGGCATGCTGTGGCTCGTCCGACTGGCCGACGGTGTCCTGGGCGGCTGAGTGCAGACGGATCGTCAGGTCGCGAACGTTTGCTGTCATCTTAATAATCTTGGTTAACCCGCGGGTAAGGTCAGCATGTTTCGACGGAATGTAGCTTCGGCAGCAGCAAAGGATACAAGGGGGTCCTGTATGCTGACACTTCCGGTCACGGTGACAGACGCGATGGCTGTACCGACCGTCCGGAAGAACAGACCCGTCGAAGCAACGACCGAGAGTCCGCGTTCTGCAATCAAGTACATAATGGCTTCGCCGAGGGCTTTTTCGATGGGTGCCCCCGTGGAGGGCACAAATAAAGGAACCATGACAGGGGCGGTTGAACACTCCCCGCGCCTCGACATGGACAGGGAAATCGTCTGGCAGGAGGCCACGTACCGGACTGCGGAAACGACGCAGACCGTCCAGGGGTACGAGGAGGCGGTGACACCGTACGTTGATGATCGGTGCGCCGCCGGGGGGGTCAGCGATGAGCCCGTCGCTGCCCGAAATGTCAAGCCCGGGAAGGGGGATTCCGAGGAGGTAGTCCCCTGTCCCTGGATAACGATAGCCGCCGATGGCCTGTGGGATACCCGCAACGGTCCGAGCCTTGGACACGCGAAGGCCGGCGTGCCGGTGACGTTCCGGCAGCCGGGGACCTGCTGTGCGCGAGGTATCGCGAGCCCATCGGTGTGCGTGTGGAATCCTGGTCCGCTGGAGCCGTCGCAGGATCGATCCACCCAAGGGCAGGAGGCCCTCGCGGAGCAGCCTATTGCTCCGCCGGCGCTCGACACGGACGTCGTTCATGTCACCGTACACGTGACGGATCGTCCGAATGCGGCGTACTGGATACCGATGCCCAGTATCGGCAATATGAACACGCTCCATGTGGACGAGGACAACCCGAAGGGCTCCGGGGCCGCAAAAGGTTTTACCCCGGAGCCTTTCTTGGGATTCAGGCTCTGGGCCTGGAGATCCCGTTCCAAGAAAAAAATTGGCAACTGAAGAATAGTTGCTGGTTGTTTGGCGGTGGGTTTTTAGGTGGGCGCCGTGCCCACCTAAAAACCCGAGTATATGATGACGATGCCGAATCAAGTAAGAACCATGAAGCTCGTACGATTCAGCCTGCCGGTGCTGCTGCTGGCGGCGCTGACCGCCGGGACGGCCCGGGCCTGGACGTACAATTATACCGACGATTTCACCTCAGAGAAGGCGCTGGCGGAAAGCTATCTGCACTCCACGTTCTGGCTCGAGGGAGTCAACCCTCTTCCCCAGCCGTACTTATCCTACAAGGGTACGGGCGCCGGCCGGGGGCTCTTGTTCATGGATCACAAGGGCCAAATGGCCGAACTGGGGTATAGTTTCCCGCACACAGCGCAGGCCCGGAGAATCGTCAGAGGCACGGTTGAAGTCAACGTCTCGTTCCTGCGGGACGCGGATGGCTTCTCGTCGGGGGGCGAGATCTCCTGGTCGTTTTCCGCAGATGGGGCGGCGTGGTCTGAACCCGAAGCTCTGTGGGAAGGGCGGCATGTCCTGCCGATCAACTCGTCCGAGGGGGTCTGCTACGTGCGCTTCGCCGGCGCCAAAGCGATCATCGATAACCTGCGAGTCTACCTGTACTCTCCGAACGCCACGATCCAGGTTCCGAGGGACTTCGGCACGATTCAACAGGCCATCGATGCCGCCGGCAGCGGCGATATCATCGAGGTGGCCGCCGACACGTACACGGGCCCGGGGAACTGGGATATCGATTTTCGCGGCAAGCGAATCACCGTCCGCAGCGCCAGCGGCCCTCAAAGCACAATCATTGACTGCGGAAGGCCCTCGGCGGCGGCCGGAAAAGGGCATAGGGGATTCTATTTCCACCAGGCGGAAACGGCCGAGTCCGTACTCTCCGGCTTCACCATTCGCGGCGGGCGGGTGTACGGCACGCAGATCCCGTCCGACCCCCTGCGCTGGAACAACAGCTCCGCCCACCCCATCGGCGGCGGGATCTACTGCGAGTTCAGCAGTCCGACCCTCAGTAACTGCATCATCGAGGACTGCGGCACCGAGCTCGGCGGCGGAATTGGCTGTGTCGGCGGCGCGCCGACGATCAATGAGTGCGTGGTCACCGAGTGCATCGCCGGCGGACTGGAGGCAAGTCCCTCCGGCGGCCGGGGCGCCGGAATCGCCCTCGTCGGGCAATGCGACGCAACGATCACGAGCTGCACGATTGAAAACAACTCCGCCTACCGCAGCAGCCGGGGCGCGGGCCTCTATATCCTGCAAAGCAGCGCCGTCGTCAGCGGCTGCTCGCTCTCCAACAACAACGCCTCGGGCAGCCTCCAGGGCGGGGGCGTCTACTGTGGAGGCGCCGCCACCGACGCGACGTTCCAGAACTGCATCATCTCGCAGAACTCGGCCGATTCCGGGGCCGGCCTGTTCGCAGAGCGATACGTTTCGGCGAATCCGTCCTTCATGAGTTCGGCCGGCTGCCGCATCTCGATCATCAATTGCACGATCGCCGGGAACCGGCTGTCCGGCGGCGTGTACGCAACCGGCGCGGATGTCATCATCAACAGCAGCATTGTCTGGTACAACGCCGGGACGCCCGTGGTCATTTCGAGCCCGGGCTATGCGACTTCCGTGACGTACTCGGATATTCAGAACGGGTATCCGGGAACGGGCAACATCAGTGATGACCCCGGCTTCGCGGCCACGTCCATTCCCGACTACCACCTGCAATCGAACTACGGGCGGTACGATCCGCGGGCCGGCCGATGGGTGACTGACGCGAGCCACAGCCCGTGCATCGATGCGGGAGACCCGAGGGCCTCAGCCGCCGAGGAGCCTGCGCCAAACGGCGACCGTGTCAACATGGGAGCGTACGGCGGAACGAAGGAGGCCAGCAACGGCGTCGATCATGCCGTCTTTCACGTGGACGGCAGCAGCGGCAGCGACTGGAATCCCGGCACGATGGAGCGCCCCTTTAAGACGATCGGTAAAGGGATCGACACTGCCCGCAACGGCGACGTCGTCCTCGTCTGGCCCGGCGTGTACGAAGAGGAGCTTCTGTTCGACCGCAAGGCCATCACGGTGCAGAGCGCCGCCGATGCCGCCGTAATTCGGACCCCCACTGGATACGCATTCTCTTTCTGGAGCGCCGAAAGCACCAGGAGCGTCGTGAAGAATTTCGTCATCACCGGCTGCCACGATGTCGGGGGCGGAGCTGTCTTCTGCCAGGGCGCCTCACCCACACTGAAGAACCTGACGATCGTGAATAACGCGTACGGAATCTCTGCCTACGCCGGCGCCGATCCGAACATTATCAACTGCGTCATCTGGGGCAATGCGAGCGGCTCGCTCTTCAATTGCAGCGCGCGGTATAGCTGTGTCCAGAAGAACAACCCCGACGACTGGTTCTGGAAGTCGGGCAACATCAACTCCGATCCATTGTTCGCCGATCCGACGATCGGGGATTATCACTTGCGTTCTCAGTTCGGCCGATACGTGCCGCAGTACGATATGTGGGCCGTGGATGATGTGACCAGCCCGTGCATCGACGCCGGCGATCCCACCGAGGACCCGCGCAACGAGCGGATGCCTAACGGTGGTCGCGTGAACATGGGAGCCTACGGGGGAACGCCCTACGCCAGCAGGAGCCAGGAGTCTCGCTGGGGATGGTAGCGCGTGGGCGGCAGAAGAAAATTGCGTCTTTGGTGTCAGCGTTTGCCGTGCGGTCGTGCATGGCAGACTTGGCTTCGGATGGATCCGGGGTGATCCTTGCAGAACCTGAGGAGCGTTCGACTACATGAACTATGTAGACCCGAGTACGGTGGTGGGAATCCGACGGCCGGTCGCCGACCGGCCGGGGGGGTGGACGGAGAGCGATGCGAGGCGGCCAGAGCGACTCGCCGGCCTCGCATTCGCCCTCCTGTCTTGGCGAAAAACCGTTTTTTCGGCCCACGGCGCGATCGCCTTCGGGGTTTGATCGTACAAGTGGTGGCCGTGTCTAAGTGACAGCCTACAAGATGTGGTAGTTGGGGGGGGGAATGGGTAAGATTTGCTGGAAATGCCCGGAGGCATGGCGGATTGTTCTTGCCAAACGGGCGATTGGGTCATATAATACTCGGTTAGGTTGGCAGAGCCAGCAGGTAATAGGGCTTCTGACATTCGGAGGATTGAAAGATCGACAAGAGATGCCAACACATCTCTGTCGGAGCCGGTAGGGTGGTGAAGGCCTTCACGCTTGTGGAGTTGCTGGTGGTCATCTCCATAATCTCTTTGCTCATGGCCATTCTCGTACCGGCATTGGGTGCGGTGAGGCGGCAGGCAACCGCGCTGGTCGGTATGCGCAATCAAAAAGAGGTGGCGACCAGCGCGAATCTCTACGCGATGGACAACGATGACAAGTATCCACAGTCCGTCGCAACGGTTGGTGTCGAAGACAACTGGCGCTGGGCCGAGCCCACCAAGATGATCGGTATCCGCACGCGAAGTCCGCAACTGCACCGCGCGATGAGCGATTATCTGCGCCCCTACATCCCCGATGCCAAAGCTGTCTTCTGCCCCGATGCCCCGCGGCAGTATGAGTATCTCCAGGAGTCCTGGGACGCCGGCGACGACTGGGATAACCCGGACACGGAACCTGTTTCCGATCCGGTCACCGGGACCTACTGCTTCTACTGGAATTACATCGGTTACCTCGGCGAGCCCCGTACGCTCTTCCGCGGCCCGACAGGACCCGCCAGCGGGGGCCGGTACAGCCGGCTGATCATCAGCGACTACTTCGGCCACGGCGGCTGGCGCGCGCCTGATTCATTTGCCAGTTGCGAAAAATTGCCGGGGGCGACTGTCGTCCAGGAAACATGGCTGCTATCGGCCCTGTGGGCGGCCGACGGCGACCCGAACGTTGCGATGCCCGATGTCAAGCTGCGGGCCGCCTACACCGACGGCCACGTCGAAACGTATACGCCTGCCGATACGTTCTCAATGCGAGTGCCGTTCTCGGCCGAAGGCGTGCCCCCCTATCCGGACGGCGCCGGCAGCGAGGGCATCTTCTTCATCCCACGAAACGGCCTTCACTAATCGGCCGCAAGGCGCATCTGCCGCTCGCAATTACAGGACGCGGAAAAGGAAACTCGCTTCGTCTCCTTCCTTGCCAATCTCCATCAAGGGCTTATCATGGCCTCCGCGATGGGTGCATGGGCGTGCCGCACCCTCGAAATGTGTGCCCGACCGTAGAAAGGCAGCCGTATGATCAGACCAGAAGACGTTTCGCGTCCACCGTTCCGCATTCGGACCGCCACTGTCATCCTTGCGGGTTTGGTCATGCTCGGCGCGGGAAGCAAGCTGGCGGCGGATGAAGCGGATCACGGCCGGATATGCGAGCGCCCCCATGCGTACCTTCTTCCCGCAAGCTTGCACAAGCTGACCGACTATCTACAACGGCGGAACATTAAGGTCCACGAGCTTCGGGAAGACATCGACCTGGAGGTTGAGGTCGATCACGTCAAAGGAATCGTGCATGACGAGTCGGCCCCGGCCAACCGGCCGCTCTTGTGGCTGGAGACGGAAGCGGAACAGCAGGTGAGGCGGTTCGAGGCCGGCGCCATTCTCATCAAGACGGACCAGGAATCCGATCGCAGAATACGCCGACTGCTGGAGCCGGGAAGGAAGAAGAGACCGCGCATCTGGAGGATGCTGGGGCGCCCCCGCGAAGGAGAGGTCTACCCCGTCTTCAAGCTCGACTCGTACGTGCCTGTGACACACGGCCGCGTGCGGCCGCTGGCGGAGACTCGCGAGTACGACAAGCCGATTACCTTCGAGACCGTGCACGGGCCGGAAGGCAAGGTGAACTTCAGCGGCTCGCCCATTTCACGTCTGGTCTGGCTGGACGACGGCGAGCATTACCTGCAAGTTCGCGACGGCAGGCTGTACCAGGTCCATGCCGTGAGCGGGCGCTCCGTCCTGTTTGTCGACCCGAACGTGCTTTGCGAAGGGCTCCGCCGGCTGCCCGTCATATCCAAAGACCAGGCCGAGTCAATCTCCAAACGAACACGGTTCGACATGAGCCCAGACCGCAACGCCATTCTAATCGACCACGAGAACGACCTTTACTACTGCATGAGAGATGAAAAGAACGCCTTTCGACTGACCAGCACTCCCGGCGCGGAGAAGTGCAGCACGTTCGATCCCCAGGGGAAATTCGTGGCCTTCGTGCGCGACGGCAATTTGTATGTCGTCGACGTGGCCACGCAGACCGAACGGGCGCTGACCACGGACGGCGGCGGACGAATTCGAAACGGCCAGGCGGATTGGGTCTACTTCGAAGAGGTCCTCTCGCGGAAATGGAAGCTGTTCTGGTGGAGCCCCGATTCGACCGCCATCGCATTCCTGCGGACGGACGATAGCCCCGTGCCGGAGTTCACCGTCGTGAACAACGCGTCGGACGAGCAGCAGGTCGAGCGGACCTGCTACCCGCGAGCCGGTGAGCCGAATCCGACCGTGCGTCTGGGCATCGTATCCGTTGCGGGCGGTCCCGTGCGATGGGTCGATCTGGACGAGTACACGGAAGGGACGTATCTGATCACCGGCGCGGGCTGGATGCCGAACAGCGAGAGCGTGTACTTCTTCGTACAAGATCGGGCCCAGACCTGGCTCGATATCAATACCGCCTCGCGCTCCGGCGGCGAACCCAAGCAACTGCTCCGCGAGACCACCGAGGCATGGGTGGAGCCGCCGGAGAAGCTCACCTTTCTCAAGGACGGCTCGTTCCTTCTGTCCAGCGAACGCACCGGGTGGAAGCACTTGTACCTCTATGACAAGGATGCTCAGTTGAAACACGCCGTCACCCAAGGCTGCTGGGAAGTGCGAAGACTGCACCATGTTGACGAGGAAGACAACTGGGCCTATGTCACCGGCACATACGATTCCCATATTGCCGAGCACCTCTACAGGGTGAAACTCGATGGAGACGGCATGGAGCGTCTGACGAAATCATCCGGAAATCATCGCGTGACCATCAGTCCGACCGGCGGGTACTACATCGACACGTGGAGCAATACCGCCACACCGACCAGGGTGGCTCTCTATGCCACTGACGGGACCAGAATACGCACGCTCGACACGAACCCGGTCTATGAGCGGGAGGAATACCGGTTCGGCCCATACGAGCAGTTCCAGATCGAGATGAGCGACGGCTTCGCCCTCGAGGCAAGTCTCCTCAAGCCGCCGGACTTCGACAGCAGCAGGAAGTACCCGGTGTGGTTCATGACCTACGGCGGCCCCCACGCACCCACCATTTCCGATGCGTGGCGGGGCGGGCGCGCACGGGACCACATGCTGGCCCAAATGGGAATGTTTGTGTTCCGATGTGACCCGCGCAGCGCCAGCGGCAAAGGGGCTTGCTCCGCGTGGAGCGCGTACAGGCAATTAGGCGTTCAGGAGCTCAAGGATATCGAAGAGACCATCGACTGGCTTACGAGCCAACCGTACGTTGACGGCGAGAGGATCGGCATGAGCGGTCACAGCTACGGCGGCTTCCTGACGGCCTACGTCCTGACGCACAGCACGCGATTCGCCGGAGGGATCGCCGGAGCGCCCGTCACCGACTGGCATCTGTACGATACGATCTATACGGAACGCTACATGGACCTTCCGCAGAACAACCCCGACGGATACGAACGGTCATCGGTGGTGGAGGCTGCAAGAGACCTGCACGGGCAACTGCTGATCCTGCATGGCGGGATCGACGACAACGTCCATCTTCAAAACACAGTCACCTTCGTGGACAGATTGCAGCGGGCGGACAAGCCATTTCAACTCATGATCTACCCGCAATCCCGCCATGGAATCGGCGGCACGCACTATCACCGCCAGGTGACGGACTTCATCAGGACCGTCCTGCAACTGCCGGAAGAAGACGATACGCCCAGGCAATAGCAGGCACAAGGAGTCGTGGGCGCTCGCCAATACGAGATCTCACTGCAAGATATTGCACGAACGGCCCGCGGGAGGTACGCTACGGCGACGATTCGTAAACGGCATCGGGCCTCTTCCAATTTGCGGAGGTGCAAGATGAAACAGCTCATCAGCTCGGTTGGATACGTCATCCTCGTCCTGGCCGTCGTCGGTCGCGCGTTGGGTACGTCCGTCGAAGAGGACTATTTCCGCGAGTGTGGGCAATTCCTGCGAGCGGCGGAACAGAAGACCAGCGCGTACGTGGAGCGGCAATATGCGCCGGACCGTAAGGTGGACATCCTCCACGTCGCCATTGATGTCACGCCGGATTTCAGGGCGCGGACCATCCGGGGCGTGACAACGATCCGGTTCGCGCCCATCGCCACGGAACTCAAGGAGTTGTCGCTCGATGCGATCGATCTTCACGTCTCTTCGGTAACCGCCAGCGCGGGGATCGCCGACTACAGCGTAACGGACGAGAAGATTGCGATCGCGTTCGATAGCGCGATACCGCCGGACCGCGAAACGACCGTCGTGGTCACGTATGAGGCCGAGCCTCAAAGGGGACTCTACTTTCGCACGCCGGAACTGGGGTACCGGGAGGAGGACACGCATCTCTTCTCCCAGGGAGAGGCGCACGAAGCGCCGCACTGGTACCCCAACTACGACTATCCCAACGAGCGCTCCACCTCCGAGGTAACGTGTCGCGTGCCCCGGGAGATGACGGCCCTGTCGAACGGGATACTCGTCGCGGAAAAGATCGACCCCAACACGGGGTTGAAAGCCGTCACCTGGCTTCAGAGCAAGCCCCACGTAAACTATCTGATCGCCTTGGCCGCCGGTCGGTTTGAGAAGATCGAAGCGCGGCACGGGAACATTCCCCTGGCATTCCATACACTCGCCTCCTCGATCGACCTGGCCGAGAACTCCTTCGAAGACACGGCGGACATGGTAGCGTTCTACGAAAAGGAAATCGGGATTCCCTATCCCTGGAACAAATATGACCAGGTGACCGTGAAGGGCTTTCCTTATGGGGGAATGGAAAACACGACCCTGACGATTCTCACGGAAAACACCCTGTTCAAGGACGAGACGGAGAACATCCATTCCAGCCAGGGACTTGTCGCCCACGAGCTCGTGCATCAGTGGTTCGGCGATTACGTAACGTGCAAGGATTGGAGCCACGTGTGGCTGAATGAAGGATTCGCGGTGTACTATCAGAAGCTGTACGACGGCCACCGGAACGGTCGGGATTCCATGCTGCACGGGCTGTACGGGACAGCCCGGCGGATCTTGCGCGATCGATCCGAGGAGAAACCCATCGTCTGGCGCGGCTATGGCGAGGCCATGGACCAGTTCGACTATCGGGCGTACTCGAAAGGCGGTTGGGTTCTGCGGATGCTCAGCGCCGAGCTGGGCGAGGAGCTCTATCGCGAGTGCATAAGAACCTACGTAGAGCGTAACGCCCTGTGCTCCGTCGAGACGGCGGATCTCAGTTCCGTTGTGGAAGAGCTGTCCGGCCGGTCCTTCGACCGCTTCTTCGATCAATGGGTCTATCACGCCGGATTCCCGAAGCTCACCGTCGCCTACAACTGGCTGGGCACGGACAAGCTTGCGAAGGTCTCCATCAAACAAACTCAGGATGTGGGCGACGATGTCCTGCTGTTTCAACTTCGCACGAAGCTGCGCTTTCTCATCGACGGCAGGCCGGTCGACAGGGAGATTGTGATTGACGAGAAGGAGCAGGATTTCCATATCGCACTCGAGAGGGAGCCGACGATCGTTCGCTTTGATCCGGAATACGCCCTCCTGGCGAAGGTCACATTCGATAAGCCGACGGCGATGCTGTACGCACAATTGGCCGACCAGAACGATGTGATCGGCCGGCTGCTGGCGATCGAAGCACTCAAGGAGAAAGAGGATAAGAAGACCGTCTCGCATCTGGAGGAAGCTCTGAATGGCGATTCGTTCTGGGGCGTTCGCACCGCGGCTTCGCAGGCAATGCGAGAGATCCATACGGATGAGGCGCTTGAGGCGCTGGGCAAATCGATGGAACAGAGTGACGCCCGGGTCCGCCTGCAGGTCGTGCAGGACATCAGCGGATTCTACCGTCCCGAGAGTCTGGAGTTGCTCGAGCGCATTCTGGAGAACGAGAAGAACCCTGAGATCATCGCGGCGGCGGTCGAGGGCCTGGGGCGATATCACACTATGGACGGCTCCGCGCTGGTTATCCGGTATCTGGAAGCGGAATCGTTTCGCAATCGTCTGGCCTGTGCGGCGGCCAGAGCGATACGAATGCTGGACGAGCCGGAGTTGATCGAGCCGCTCAACAGAGTACTGAGAGAAGGTCCTCAGGATTGGCCCCGGCGGCGGTTCTCCCAGGCGCTCGACACCCTCGCCCACGTCGCTCGCAATGAAGAGGACAAAACGGAGGTCCGCGAGTTCCTGGCAGGCTATGTCAATCATCCGGATAGGAGTATTCAGGCCGGAGCCATTCGCGCCCTGGGTACACTGGCCGATCCCAGGGCCGCCGGTGTGATTGAAACGTTTGCGCGTGAGGAACCGCGCAATTCCGTGGAACGCGCCGCCCAGAGGGCTCTCGAGAAACTCCGGGAGCAGAAGAAGCCCGTACCGGAGGAGGTGATCGAACTGCGGAAGATCGTGGACGAGTTGAAGAAGAGCAGCGAGAGCCTCGAGGACCAGGTGGAGGAGCTCAGGAACCGCCTCGACGCCAGGGAGGGGCAAGAGCGGGAAGACGAGGGCAAACAAGCCGGAAAGGCGGACCCCAACTCGAGAGAAGACAGCGTCGAATGAAGGCGCCGGCCGGCATACCAGGCAGAGACGGGACCGACGTCATCCGTCTGCCTTCCCGGGCCACCGACAGGAAACCGCAACACGGTTCAACTGCCGGGCACCTCTCTGTCCACCTGCCGGTAGACCGTCAGCACGGGCTCACCCTGCTGCGTTGTCATCCGGATCATTGAGGTGCCCTGTCTGGAGATGTAGAGGATCGCATTCGGGCTTCCGGACTCAGAAGGCATCGGATCGCCCGGCCCGGCTACTTCCCTCAAGACCAGTTTGTCGTCCGTCGTCTCCTCGTGGACGATCTGGAAACGCACGATGTCGGTCGGCCGACCGGTGCGTGAGACTCTCGTATACGTGCCCGACCTCCTCGCCGAATTCACGTAACCGAAGTACAGGGCGTCGCTCAGGTCGTCACTGACCCAATGTCCGCCGAGCCAGGCATACGATGTTGATGCCTGCGGTCCTTGTTCGCCGCTCGGAGAGGCCAATGAAGACCCGGTGCGTCTCATGTCGGCCAGGCCCAGACAGATCACGGCCGCCAGTGCGGGAACCGCAATCCACGCAAACATCCGCTGGCTTGACGTCGTGGGTCGTTTGGTCCGGCGAGTCGCACATTCGGAAGTGGACGCGCCGTCGGCCATGTGACACATGGCGTTTCCCGTGATCGCCACCGCGTGTTGGGTGATCCAATCAGTCGAGGGACGGGCCAGAAACCTCACCAACATCGCTTGCGAGCATTCGTGACAGGACCACTGCATCAAAACCGACTGGTTCGGCTCAATGATGGCTGTGTCCTTGTTGCTCGTGCCACACGCCGGACACGTCCACCCAAAAAGACCCGACAACTTATTGCCGAAGCCGCCAAGCCCATCCAGAAGCCCAAGGAACTCGACCAGCCCCGAGGGTTTTCTGACATCAAAGGCAACTTCGACCGACCCGTCGCGCTCGCCGTGCTTGTGTGACATGTCTATCTCCTGTCGCGTTCCGTGCCGCACGCCCGAAGCGAGAGGCACGACATTTCAGGATTTCGCTCATTCCGGACTTGATCTGCCTTCGTTGCCATGCAAGGCATCCGCCGGCGCCGCCGGCGATTCACGCAGGGCCTCCAACGCACCGAACCGGTCCGGAGTGACTTCGAACAGGCGATCCAGCCCGACCACGCGGAGGATACAACGGGTCGCGAGGTGAACGTTGCACAGAATCAGCCTGCGCCCACGTTCGGACAAGGTCCTCCGCAGGAGCAACAAGCCTCCGATACTGGGCGACGTGATAATCTCGACGCGCGACAGATCGAGGATCAGGTGTTTGTCCTGCGCCCCAAGGCTATTGCTGCGGAGCAGGGCCAGTTCGGGCCCCAACTGCGGCTCCGCCGGCAACGACGCAAACAAGATGTCTGATTCCAGATGCCGGATATCCATCCCGGAAAACTCTCACAAAAAAAAGGTTCGACTTCATACCTGCAACTCTATCGGGTGTTTGGACCGCCGGGATTAGTGCATCCGGACGGAAACGATGCGGAAAATGATACAGGACCATACTCTGACGCGCGACCTACGCCCGATAAGGACCTCCGCCCGGGTGACACGGATGCCACCACGAGGACCGTAGAAATACGTATTTCCCATATCGAGCAAGCCGCCGGAGACTTTTTCGTTCACAGCCTCCCGTTTGTTGCCGAGAAGAAATAGAACCACGAAAATCGTGGGCAGTGTATCGATGGAATGGGTGACAGATATGCCTGGGGTCGAAACAACGGACAGAACGCAACACATCGCTGAGATCCTTCTCAAGGCCGGCTCGGCCCTGGAGGAGGTGTTTCAGTACTACAAGGTCGGTCGGCACGAGAGCACCTTCACCGGAAAGTCCTATTTTCTGCTGTCTCATTGCGCCCACCTGCTGTTCTCGCTGCGGTCGGCGGATGAGGACAGTGGCGGCGCCCTGCTGCGGCACGCATCGGGCTCGGCAACATTCTTGGCCGAGCTGGATTGCGGGCCGCTCCGCCACGCGGACTACAACCGACGCACGCACCACACGGATTCCCTGGATGACCATCTGAAGAATGAGCCGAAATGGTTTGACTTCTGGATGGGACTCCTCGAACGGCTCGATCCACGCGAAGCGCAGAGCCATCGGGAATTCACTCAGCGAGTGCTCACGTATGTCGGGTATCGCGGCTTCCTGGAGGGCAAGGCGGTCCGGAAAAACAAGAAGATCCTCGACGACCTGATGAAGACGGTCACGGCCGGCCGGATCCTGCTACGCACCATGTCGGTCCTGGAAGACATGATCCGCGTGATCACGTCGCATTGTGCGACACAGGACCCGAAGACATGCACGGACGGCCAGGTCACCGCCCTCGCCTGCCTGCTGAACCAGATGCGGCGGACCATCGTCTGGGAAGCACCGGCCACCGGCCCGTATGCCCCGCGCGGCGCCAAGACCTGGAAAATGCCGATGTCTCTGTCCCGAGTGCGTCTCGGGGCCACCGAGGGCACGATCAGACTTGTGCCGAAACGAGAAGGCGGGGAAATCATCTGTTCCTACCATTCGACGTCGCAGTTCGCGCGTAAGCACCGATCCTGGACGGTCAAGACCTCCGCGCTGCAGCGCACGTACGAACAGGAGCTGTTCGCGACGTGGTCACGCGAAACGGGCGAGTATGCAGACGACCCGGGCCGATTCCCGGAGGCGAGCGCATCGTGGAACGTGCAGAACGCCGAGGCCGACCGCCTTGAGAACCTGTCACGACAGGTCGATCTCGTCCTCAGCGCCCTGCGGACCAGCCCGGCAAGCCGAGGCCTCATTGGAGCCATGACGCCGATCCTGAGAAACGGCGCCACAAGATGGAAAGCGACGGAGCTGCCGTGGACCTACATCCGCCAGTTAGAGAAATTGCTCAACAAGCTCACGTTCGCCTGCCGCGAGGCGAAGGTGCTCGGCGGCGAGAACCCTGCGGAACAGGTGGTCCGCCAGATTTGGCCTTCGGAACACGCGACGCAGACCGAGGCCCACTCTGAGCCGACGGCCCCGCAGCCTGCCGAGACGACCACGGTCGAAGCCCCGGCCGAAACGGCCCCGGAGAAGGACACTTTGCCCGGGCCAACAGCGCAACCGGAGCAGCATCGCCCCGAGGAGGCGCCGGCAGAGAAGCCGCAGCCCTCTCCGGACGAGGCGACCTGCGAAAAGAGCCTCCAGCCGGAGCCGACCCTGCAAGAAGACCGGCGCACCGATACCGAAGCCCAGGAGCACCGGCCCGAGCCACAAGCCGAGCGGCTCGAACCTGATGAGCCGCAGGAACGCGCGTGCATGGATGATCGCGACGAGCTGAGCGAAGTTCCGCCGACGCCGGACAACGCAGAGCAACTCGAGGTCCCCACATCGCCGACGCCGGAGCCGGCGGCGACTGATTCAGTCGAGCCCCGTTTGTGCATACCGGCCGACGAGGAGGTCCCGGTTTGGGATGAGGATGCTCCCGTCTCGCAAGACATCCCCGCCGTGGCCGATGCCGACACGCCGTCGAAGGCAACGACCCCGCCGACAAGCCCGGCCTCCGAAGAGCCGGAGCTGGCGCCTCGCGCGGAGCAGCCTGCGGAGCCCGTCGAGCCGGCCCAGACAAACTTGCTCTCCGCGATGATCCCGGCACCACGTGAGGATAGCGAACAACACGCGGCCTGTGGACCCACCGTACCCGAGGAACAATCCGCCGATGCGGACTGCCCTACTCTTCTGCAGCGGCTTCGGGAGCACCACCACCCCGCGCACGGGGCGGCTCAATACGATCCGCTCTCGCTGATCCAATTGACCTCGGATCTGGCATGGAATCGCACCCGCGTCCAGCGGGCCATGACCGCCCTCTTCGGCCCCAAGCCCTTCTCCGCCTACAAGGAACGCTGCAAGGACCGAACCATCGCCGACGTCCTCAACCAGCTCGCCGCCGACGGAACGGAAACCCTGATCGCCCCGGGTTGCACAACGGCGTAGGTGAAGACGCGGGTCAAAGACCTACCCTACGACCGCTACGGCTACCGCAAGTGGTAGGGTGTGCCGTGCACACCGCCTCCTTCTCTTCTTGGTAGACACGGATTGACGCGGGATTCACGCGGATCAGAGTGGTCAATAATCCACCATCAATGGCGAAGGCTGTCCCTTGTCCCTTGTCACTTATCGCTTCTCACTTCTCATGGCCTGTCGCCCTCGATCAGCCCCTCCGCCTCCGCGAGGAGGGCCTTCGCCTGTTCATCCTCGGCAAATCGTTCGTCCCCGAGCAGACTCTGTAGTTGGCTCAGTCTTCCCTTGGCCTCGTCAAGCCGGCCGAGACGTTGTAGGGTCATTGCCCTGAACGCCAGGACCCACGGATCGGTGTCCTCACCCGCGAGCCTCTCAGCTCTTGCGAGTGTCTTCAAAGCTTGCTCATATGCACCCGTTCGGTACTGTGCCGCACCCAGTCCAGCGAGGATGCCGGGATCGTTGGGCTCCCAACCATTTGCCTTCTGTGCCTTCGCCAGAGCGGATCGATAGACCTCCATCTCCTTATCCGGCAACTGGACAGCCCGCCATGCTTCGTCCTTGAGCTTGTCAGCATCCTCCCACTTTCGAGAGTTGACAATCTGCCGCGCCACCTTTCTTACTTGCTCGTCAAGTGTCTTATCAGCCTTGAGTTCATCTATGGCGTCGTGGTACAGGCCATGCTTCTCGTGCAGGTCATCTACGATCTTCCGTGCCGTTTCAGTAGTCTTCCGAGGCCTGTAACCGCCGGCAGGTGCAGCGGATTCCCACAGCACGATGGTTTTGCCATAAGTGCCGCCCGCAATAGTCTTGCCATCAGGGCTAAACGCAACACTCGTTACATCGAAGTACGCGGGGAGCGCCAATAATTCGTCGCCCGTTGATGCATCCCATACCCTGGCCATTCTATCCCTGCTCCCGGTCACCACGCGTCTGCCGTCGGGGCTGAATGCAACAGAAAACACAGTATCGCCATGACCCTGTAGAGTCATCAGCTCCATGCCTGTTGCTGCATCCCATATCTTGGCCGTATGATCCTGCTGGCAGGCGGAGGCGATGCGCTTGCCATCAGGGCTGAACGCTACAGAAAAAATACCACTCCCATGCCCAATGAGCTTCATTGGTTCGGTGCCATTTGCCACATCCCACACTTTTATTGTCGTATCGTAACCAGAAGAGACGATACGCTGACCATCTGGGCTGAAAGCAACCGAAAGTACCGGTACCGGAGGCCCACCTATACCCAATGCCATGATTTCTTCCCCTTGTGTCACATCCCACAGCTTCACTGTTCCATCGTTACTACCAGAGACAATGCGCTGCCCGTCGGGGCCGAATGCTAAACAATAGATACTCTCGTCTTGCCCGCCTAACGTTTTGACTTCAACGCCCGTTTCGGCGTCCCAGACCACTATTGCCCGATCCGTGTTGATCGAGGCGATTCGCTTCCCGTCCGGGCCCAATGCCACCGACCTGAAGTAGAAACCTCCTCCGCCATTGAGGGTCATAACTTCGGCACAATTGGGCACGTCCCATACCTTCACTTTACCATCCCAATCGAGTGAAACTAGACGTTTCCCGTCCGGGCTGAACGCTATTGAATTAATCCAGCTTCTATGCCCCTGAAATCGGAATAGTTCATAATCGACGGCCACGTCCCAGACTTTAACCGTCCCGTCCCAACTTCCTGATACGATTCCTTTACCATCCGGAGTGAATACAACGGAAGCGGCGAAACCTTCATGTCCACGCAGCGTCGCCGTTTCCTCGCCGGTCGCAATGTCCCAGACCCTGACCGTACAATCTTTGCCGCCAGATGCCAGGTACTTGCCGTCCGGACTGAATGCAACTGACACGATCGGCCCGTCATGCCCGCGCAAGGTCATCACGGTAGCACCTGTTACCGCATCCCATATCTTGATCGTATTGTCCATACTTCCTGATGCGAGCAACTTTCCATTCGAGCTATATGAGACCGTACTGATGATATCGTTATGTCCCGCAAGTGCCGTCTCTTCATTACCGCTGACTATATCCCAGATTCTAATTATTTCGTCAGCACTTCCTATGGCTACACTTTTGCCGTCCGGACTGAATGCGGCAGAATTGACCCTTTCATGGCACTCATGATTAAAGGCTGCTATTTCAGCCCCGGTTGTAGCATCCCAAACCTTAATCCCATCGGGCTCGTCACTCACCGAAACGATATGCTTCCCATCCGAACTGAAGGCAACAGAAAACACCCATTTGCCATGTCCGATCAACTTCACCACTTCATTGCCACTGTCTGCATCCCAGACCTTAATCTCACCAGAATCACCACCCGAGACAATTCGTCTGCCGTCTGGACTGAAAGCAACACAGACAATAGCGTTTTCCGCAGGCTCAGGGAGTGTGATTAGTTCTTTGCCTGTGGCTATGTCCCAGACCTTGATTCCTCCCTCCCAACCACCCGTGACCATACGTTTACCGTCTGGACTTAATGCAATCGAAAGGACCTGGCCTTGATGTGTGATAACGCTCATCATGGAGTGATCCGATATATGGTTAACGCGATCCCATTCCCAGCCCCGCAGGTCCTGGGGGCATGACTCCAGCAGTTCGCGGACACGTCCTATGTTACCTTCGTTGTATTTTGCATCAGCCAGTTGGATGCTGTTGACATAAAGGGTGCGGCGCAGTTCTTCTGCTTTCTGTTCAGCCAGACTTCGTTGCTCCTGCTCCGCCTTTCTTGCCTGCTCGGCATCGATGCGCGCGCTGGCTTCTTTCCGGCGGGCATCTTCGGCACGCAGGTACATCACTGTGCTCACGACAAGACCCAGCACTATGGCGATGGCAACCAGCGCGACAGTGGCGACGGAGCCAGCGTGTTTGCGTACGAACTTCTGCATCCTATACATGGCCGTCTCAGGACCGGCAATCAGCGGTTTCCCGGCGAGATAGTTGTGGACATCGTCGCCCATCTCGCTTGCGGAGCGGTAGCGGCGGCAGCGGTCCTTGCGCATCGCCTTCAGGGGGATCCATTCGAGTTCTCGGTGGAGGCGGCGGGCTAAGGGAACGACCTGTGTGCCGCGGCTGGCGGCGATGGTCTTGGCTCTCTCGCCTAAGCTCGTCAGGCGGATGCTGGGCGAGGCGGGCTCTCGCTCGCGGATCGTCTGCTGGATTTCGGCTAAGCCCGCTCGTTCGAAGGCTTCACTCTCGAAGGGTAGAACGCCGGCTAACAATTCATACAGGACGACGCCGAGCGAGTAGATGTCGGAGCGGGTGTCGATGTCCTGCGTGGCCAGGTCCACCTGCTCGGGACTCATGTATTCCGGCGTGCCCAGCAACTGCCCCTGGAAGGTGACGAAGGTCTTGTCCGTTAGCGGCGAGGTGATCGCCTTGGCGATGCCGAAGTCGATGATCTTCGGGACCGCTCTATCCCCGTGGACGGACACGAGGATGTTCGAGGGCTTCAGGTCGCGGTGGATGATGCCCTTCTGGTGGGCGTGGTGGACGGCCTCGCAGACCTGCTCGAAGAGCCGCAAACGCTGCTCGATCGTGAGCTTGTTGTCGTCGCAGTAGCGCGTAATCGAAAGGCCCTTGACATATTCCATCACGAAATACGGTCGGCCGGCCTCGGTCGTGCCGGCGTCGAAGACGTGGGCGACGTTCGGGTGATCGAGCAGGGCCAGGGCCTGGCGTTCCGCCTCGAAACGGGCGATGACCTGCTTGGAGTCCATGCCGGGCTTGATGATCTTGAGCGCCACCTTTCGGCGGACCGGCTCTTTTTGCTCGGCCAAGTAGACCAGCCCCATGCCACCTTCGCCGATCAGCTCCAGCAGCTCGTACCGGCCGATGGCCGTCCCGGGGCCGTCGATCCGGGCCGGGCCGTCCAGGGTCACCCCCGCCGCCGGCGATCCGAGAAAACCGCCCGCCCGCTCGTGGGCCGCCAAGAGGGCCTCGACCCTGGCGCGGAGCTTGCTGTCGGTGCCGCAGGTCTCGTCCAGATAGGCCGCTCGCTCTGCGGGGTCCGTGATTTCGATGGCCTTGCAGAAGATTTCCTCCGATCTTTCGTCTGAAGCTGTCATGGCTGAAGGCTCCCCAATCTCCGTCCGCCGGCCAATGCACACGGCAGACCACCGTTGCGAATATTCATCGCCTCCCCTCCCTCCACGAGCTAATGCGCCGTACGCACTGGCGCGGGGCCAGCGGACATGAAAAAAATCTCGCGCCCGCCGGAAAGGGGCGTAGGGCCGAGGTCGTCAAGAGCCGAAGGTAATCTCATCGTAGAGCCAGGCGCGGGCGTAGGCCCAGTACCGCTTGGCGGTCCTCTCGGAGATGCCGAGGACGTCGGCCGCCTGCTCGACGGTCAGGCCGGCGAAGTAGCGCAGCTTCACGAGATCGGCTTTCACCTTGTCGGTCGCTTCGAGCTTGGCGAGCGCCTCGTCGAGGGCCAGGATATCCGTGGACGGGTCTTCGACGTCCATCCGGACCTCATCCAAATCGACGCGCCGGCGGCCGGCGCCGCGTTTGAGCCGGCCTTTGCGCCGGGCGTTTTCGATGAGGATGCGGCGCATGGCCTCGGCGGCCGCACCGAAGAAGTGCGTCCTGCCCTTCCAGCTCTGGCCCTCGGTGCCGACGAGGCGCAGGTAGGCCTCATGGACGAGGGCGGTTGGCTGAAGCGTCTGGCCGGGCCTTTCCCGGGCGAGCTTCCGGGCGGCTAATTGCCGCAGCTCCTGGTACACCGCCGGCAGCAGCTCATCCACCGCTCGGGTGTCGCCTTCGTCAATCGCCGTCAGGATACGGGTAATGTCACTCATCTCCAACCTCGGGCAGGACGAGTCGCGATGGCTCGCACACAAACGGGCCCACAATATCTCCGTTCCGTCGGACCTCCAATCATACGATAGACCCCGAGCCGTGTACATGCCGAGGCAAAGTTTCTCCGCGGCCGGTCGGATTGAATCCGCGCACGCGGTCACGCGAGCGTAAGCATGGCACCTGCGTCCCATCGGGACAGTCTCGGCCGCCAAGCCAAAGCCGCAATTTTGCTTCTTGATTTCCCTATGGGCGGTGGCGACGTCACGGGAAGACGGGATGGATCTCGGCCGTCCCGCCGGCGGTGACCGTGTGGTTCCGCATCGGTTGGCCGCCCACGATCTCCCATCGTTCGTCGTCGATGAGGACCTTGAATTCGATGTTCGTGCCCGTGGCGAAGCTCTCGGTCCGCCAGAGCCAGATGTTCCCATCGGTCCACTGCATTTGAATGCCGCGGGACCATGACAGGGGCGGCTCGCTGCCGCGGATGTAAAGGGAATGTCCCCAGCCGGTGTCGTAGGCCGCTCGGAACTCGGTCGTGGTGCCTGCCTTCAAGCGGGAGGCAAAGACGGCCCCGCCGGGCAGCCGGCCCTTGAGCCTCCCGCCGGCAACCTCCAGAGTACAGGCCACTGAAGCCCGGTTCGCGTACGCGCCGTCGACCAGACGCGTTTCGATGTCCAGATCCGTCGCATCGCTGAGATTGATGATGACCACCGCACGGTCGCCCCGCTCGACGATGGCGACATAGCGCGAGGGGAACCGCAGGAACTCACCCGTGCCGGCGACGGCATTGCGCAGGTGATTGACCGCCATGATGTCGGGGTCTTCCCAGATGTCGTCCTCCGGGCGGTCGAGCACGCGGGGGACGAGGCTGGCCCGTGCGATGAGAAACGCGCTAGCCATCTTGCGGTCCCAGTAGGGCATGTGCCGGGAATGATTGTGTTCGTAATCGTCGTGGTTCTCGACGTAGGCGAGGCCCCGGTCCGGGCGAATGCCGCACAGCGCCGTCCGGTGCCCGCCAAGCGGCCCGACGTCCCGGCTCTGAATCGCCTGCCGCAGCACGCCGCCGTAATTGTGGCAGGTGATGTCGTAAAAACTCTCGTACACCGGTCGATTGTCTCCTGTGTCCTGGAGCACCTCCCCGAACAGGTAGAGCCGGTCGCTGTGGTTGAGCCGGCCGAGCACATCCCGCCAGTAGTCACCCGCCCAGTCGGCATCCTCGTCGTTGCCTTCGTCCGTCTCGATGTGCTTGGCCGCGTCGAACCGGAAACCGTCGGCGCCCAGGTCGATGCACTGGTTGAGGAACCGCACGTGCATATCCTGCACGCGCTGGTCCTGCGTCTTCAGATCCGGCAATGTTCCGAGCATCCTTTGCGTAAGCTGGCGCCGATCCTGCATACACGCGATGGAGACGGCATCGTGGTACAGGCTTGGGTCCCGAAGCACGGGATCGAGCTCGGGGTCGTCCTTGACGGGCCGGCCCGTGTCGGCGACGTGATTGAGCACGACGTCCACGATGATCTTGATGCCTTTGGCCTCGGCCTTCTCGCAGAGGCTACGGAACTGCCCTTCCGTGCCGAGCTTGTAGTTGCCGACACTCGCGAAGCTGACGGGCTGGTAGAACAGCCACCAGGGCCCCGTCGTGGGGCAGTCGGCCCTCTCCTGCGCGCTGGGCTCACGGATTCGCTGGATGGGCGAAACCTGAATGGCGTTGAAGCCGGCGGCCGCGATGCGGTCGAGGTTGACCTCGATCGCGCTGAACGGCCAGCCGAAGCAGTGGAGCATGACGCCGTCCTCCACCTTCGCCGGCAGTTCCGCCCCCACGGCGAACGACGCCGTCACAAGGACGGCCAACAATGCGCGTGTTATCACATCCCTGTTCATGATTCTCTCCTTGCTCTCTCCCGATCCGCAGCATCCCGGCCCCGCCGCTCGCGGGCCGACGGTCGCCTCATCTCATGCAGGCTTCTCCGATGACCAACTCCAAGTCCACGGAGGTTGAGGAAACGAATACGCGTTTCATGGCCACGTCCCCCATCTTGAGTGCAGTGATGTCCCAGCCGGCACTGCCACGATCGGCACAAGGCGCCGGCATCTGCGGGGTCGCAAGGTTGCCGAATCCCAAGGTGTATAATCCCGCGATACTACTTCTATGAATAGGGAATTTTAGCGTGCGAGATGCGGGCTTTCAAGAAGAATCCTTGCCCGGGCAAATTGTCCACGAGGCCCTTTGATCCGGCCCGGCGGTGCGGTACAATAGCCGCCCTAACGTAACCGTGAGAACAGAAACTCAATTCCTGCTTATGGAGGATGTAAAACAATGAATCAACCAGTGAAAATCGTGTTGCTGGGTATGGCGGTTCTGGCGGTAATCGGTCAGGCGGCGGCCGGGGCGGACTGGCCCTGCTATCGAGGCCCGGACCGTAACGGGATCAGCGCCGAGACGGACTGGAGGTCTGATTGGGGCGATGCGGGGCCCAAGGTGCTCTGGAAGAAATCGGTGGGGATGGGCTTCTCCACGACCGCCGTTGCCGATGGGCGGGTCTACGCCATGGGCAATACGGGCAAGAAGAGCAATACCGACGTCGTTTATTGCCTCGACGCGGCCACCGGCCGGGAAATCTGGAAGCACACGTACCCCTGCCCGCTCGAACCCAAGTATTACGAGGGCGGCACGCTTTCGACGCCGACCGTGGATGCCGGCAAGGTATACACCCTCAGCAAGATGGGGGATTTGTTCTGCCTCGACGCCGGGACCGGCAAGGTGCTTTGGCAGAAGCAGCTTAACAAAGACATGGGCTTCGAGCTTCCGACGTGGCACTTCTCCAGCTCGGCCCTGATCGTGGACGATATGCTGCTGCTCAACATCGGCAAGGCCGGCCTGGCGCTGAACAAGAACACGGGCGATCTTCTCTGGCAGAACGGCAAAGACAAGTGCGGATACGCCACGCCCGTTTTGTTCGAGATGGATGGTCAGAAGTGCCTGGCCCTCTTCGGCGAGGTCACGCTCTTTGCCGTCCGGCAGGCCGACGGTAAGCCGATGTGGGAGTTCCCCTGGAAGACGAAGTACGAGGTGAACGCTCCCGACCCGGTCATCGCCGGAGATCAGATGTTCATCTCTTCCGGGTACGGCCGGGGCTGCGCCTTGCTGGAGATCAAGGACGGCAAGGCCAGCAAGGTCTGGGAAAACAAAGCGATGGCCATGCAGATCAACTGCCCGATGCTGCGCGACGGGTACGTGTATGGCTTCGATGAGAAAGTCTTCAAGTGCCTCCGGCTGCAGGACGGCGCCGAGCAGTGGCAGGATAAGAGTCTCGGCAAAGGCTCGCTCATGATGAGCGCCGACGGTCGGCTGATCATCATGAGCGAGAAAGGCGAGCTTGTGATCGCGAAAGCCGATCCGCAGGAGTTCGACGTCGTGGCCCGCGCCCAGATCCTGCCGAAGACCAAGTGCTGGACGACCCCGGTCCTGGCGAACGGCCGGATCTACGCCCGCAACGCCGCCGGTGATTTCGCATGCGTGGACGTCGCCGCCGGCAAGTGATCCTCCTGGATGAAGACAGAACATGAAAACCTATGAGCAGATCAACAAGCGAATCGAGTCGGGCAAAGCCGTCGTGCTGACCGCCGACGAGATCATGGATTACGTCGATAAGAAGGGCCTCGTCGCGGCGGCGAAGGAGGTGGACGTTGTGACGACCGCCACGTTCGGCCCGATGTGCTCTTCCGGCTGTTTCATCAACTTCGGGCACTCCAAGCCCAAGATTCGCATGTCCGAAGCATGGATCGAGGACGTGCTCGTCTATACCGGCATCGCCGCCGTGGACGTCTACCTCGGCGCGACGCAACTGCGCCACGGAGACCCGGCAAACATGGACTATCCCGGCGAGTTCCGCTACGGCGGCGGCCACGTGATCGAGGACCTCGTCGCGGGCAAGACGCTTCAGCTCTTCGCCCTGTCCTACGGGACCGACTGTTACCCGCGCCGCGAGATCCGCACGTACTTCACGATCCACGACCTGAACCAGGCCATCATGGTCAATCCACGGAACTGCTACCAGAACTACAACGTGGCGGTCAACGATTCGGATCGACCGATCTACACGTATATGGGGGCCCTGGAGCCCGGCCGGAAGAACGCGAATTACTGCTCCGCCGGCCAGTTGTCGCCGCTGCTAAACGACCCGTGCTATGAGACGATCGGCGTTGGCACGCGGGTGTGGCTGGCGGGTGCGCACGGGCACGTTTACGCCGAGGGCACACAGCACGCGGGCGGTTGTGAGCGCACGCCGGACGGCGTGCCGAAAGAGGGGGCGGGCACGCTCGCCCTGACGGCCGACATGAAGCAGATGCGCCCCCAGTTCGTGCGTGGGGCGAGCTTCCGAGGTTACGGCGTGTCGCTGTCGCTCGGCGTCGGCGTCCCCATTCCCATCCTCAACGAGCAGGTGCTCAAACGCACGTGCGTGCGCGACCGGGACATCCTCGCCCCCGTGGTGGACTACGGCAGCGACTATCCGCAAAAGACCGGCCGGGTCCTCTGCCACGTCAGCTACGAGCAACTGCGAAGCGGCGAGATTCAGATCGACGGCCGGAACGTGGCCGTCGGCTCACTCTCGGCCTACTACAAGGCGCTGGAGATCGCCAACCTGTTGGCCGATGAGATTCGCCGGGGCGAGTTCCTGCTCGCCCGACCGATCGCACCGCTTCCTAAAGACACCACGATGAAGCCCCTGGTGACAAGGGAGAAACAGTCATGAGTCAAACCGTGACGAAGAAGCTGATGCTGTTCTTCCCGCGATGCGAATGCGAGAAGCCGATCATTTACCACCTGGTGAAGGACCATAATCTCATCGTGAACGTCTTCCGCGCCAAGGTGACGCCGGAAGAGGAAGGCTACCTCGTGCTCGACGTAACCGGGACGGAGGAGGATATCCGAGGTGGGCTGGAATTCGTGAAGACCTTCAACGTCACGATCAACTACACGGGCAAGGGAGTGACGTGGGACGAGGACCGCTGCACGCATTGCGGCCACTGCATCCCCCACTGCCCCACAGAGGCTCTGCGCGTCGCCGACCCGGCCACGCGTCGAGTGACGTTCGATGAATCGGACTGCATCGAGTGCCTCGCATGCATTCGTGTCTGTCCTTTCGGGGCTTGCGCGTCAGCGTTCTGATGGTGACCGGCAAACGTACGTACCGGATATTCACCTATCGCGAGGCGGTGCTTCGCATCTGCTGCGACAGATTCGACCTTGCGACGGCCGAGATCGTCCGGCAGCGCGGAATCCTCGAGGGGTACATCGGCCGGCAGCCTGAGTTCAAACACTCTTTCGCACCCGTCGACCTCCCCCCCGATGTGCCGGAGATCGCACGACGCACGGCCCGTGCGGCACAGCTTGTCGGCGTCGGGCCTATGGCGGCGGTCGCGGGCGCGATGGCGCAGTGTGCAGCGGAAGCCGCCCTGCGCGCCGGCGCCACGGAGGCCATCGTCGACAATGGGGGTGATATCTATCTCAGGACCGTCGAGCCGGTGGTTGTCGGCCTCGGCACGGGGGCGACCGGGCTGGCAAACCGGCTCGCCTTCGCGATCGAGCCGCATGAGACCCCGGTTTCGATATGCTCGTCCTCGGGCACGATGGGCCATTCGACGAGCCTCGGGCAGTGCGACCTGGCGACGGTGGTCGCCACCGACGCCGCCCTGGCGGACGCGGCCGCCACACAGGCGGCGAACCTCGTCCGAACGGTTGATGATGTCGATGCGGCTCTTGAACGCATCGCCGCCATTGAGGGCATCGCCGGCGTCGTCATCGTCAAGGACGACCGCATCGGCCTGGCCGGTCGCCTGCCGCAGTTGATCCGAAGCGATTCGTGAGACAAGACACCGCATCTCCCCTGCCCGCTTGGTCGCGCGCGCAAAGAAACGCCACCTGCATCGCGCGACGCAGGTGGCATCTTCTTGTGACTTGCGAATCACACGGGATCGGTTATCCCTGAACTTTCACTTTTACGGCTTTCGTCTTCTCGGCCTTCGGCAGCGTGATGGACAGGACGCCGTTCTTGCAGACGGCCTCGATCTTGTCCTCGTCGACATCCGCCGGCAGCGTGACTTCTCTGCGGAACGAACCGTAGGTGCTTTCGAGGTGGTAGTAACCCTTTTCGTTCTCCTCTTTCGCCTCTTTCTTCTCGCCGCAGATCGTCAGGGTGTTGCCGTAGACGGAGATCTCAACATCTTCCGGCTGGCAGCCGGGCACCTCGGCCCGAACCACGATCGCATCGCCCTTTTCGGCCACGTCGATGGCCGGCCAGGTTTTGTAGCCCGCGAACGGCCTCTCCAAGCCGCGGAAGAATCCATCGAACAGATTGTCCATCTCGTCATGCAGTCTGACCAATTCGTTTCGGCCTCTTCTGGTCCAAGGTACTAACGCCATATACCTGACCTCCTTTCTTCGTTATACACGATGTCATTTCGATACGCGTTCAACGATACGCATTTCCAGTGGAGGTATGAGCAAACGGCGTGCCAGACCTGAAAGTCCGCAAAACACCCCGATTGTGGCCCCGGCGGACCGCCCATCCTGTGTCTAAAGCCGCTCTGAGCTGCCAAAATGGCACTTTTCCCCCGACGGCGGGCCCTGCCGGGCCGCACGATTGTCCTGGGCCGGTCGATGCGGTACACTACGGCCGTTTTGTACGATTGGTCTCCCAAAGGAAGGGGTGGACGATATGGCCGATAGGAATGGTGCACTGTCGCTGGACAAAGTTCGTCCGGCGTTACAAGAGCCGCTGACGCTTCTGGTCGAGCATCTGCGAAAGGCGCTGGCCGATCGTCTCCAGAGCGTCACGGTCGTCGGCAGCAGCCTGACGGAGGACTTTCAGCCCGGAAGCAGTGACATCAACACGGTGGTCGTGCTGGAGCGACCCGATGTCACGGCGCTCGATGCCGTCGCGGCGCTCGCCAAGCCGATGCGGAAGCACAGGCTCTCTCCGCCGCTGCTGATGACGCCCGCTTACATCGATCGATCGCGCGACGTCTTCGGAATCGAATTCCTGGATTTTCAATTGAGGCACGAGACGATCGTCGGCGCGGACCCGTTCGCCTCTCTCCGTATCGAGAAGGCGGACGTCCGGCTCCAGTGCGAGCGGGAGCTCAAGGCGACACTCGTCCGGCTGCGGCAAGGCTATATCGCGGCGGCCGGCAACAAAAAGCTGGTCCGCGACATTCTCATATCGACCGCCAAAGGACTGGCCCCTCTGGCCCGGGCCATGCTGTGGCTCAGGGACATCGAGCGGCCGACAACTATGGAGGCGGCGCTGCGGAAAGCGGCCGGTGAGTTCCAAATCGACCTGAACGCCGTTGTGGCCGCCGAGCGCTGGCGATACGAGAAGCCTCGACTGACCGATACGGACATCCAGAACGCCTTCACCGCCATTGTCGGGTCCGTGGAGTTCCTGACGACGACGGTTGACAAGTTCGAGCTGTAGAGATGCATAGAAGCCTGCTCCCACTGTATATGGCCGTCCTGTTGGTGCCGGCACTGGTCGCGTCGCCGACCGCCGGAGGCGACCTGCCGATGCCTACCCGATACGTGGTGGACAACGCCAATGTGATCGACGCGGAAGATGAGCGCTCGCTGCTCGGCATTCTCCAGGAGCTGGAGCAGAAAACCGGCGCGCAGTACATCGTCCTGACCGTCCAGACAACCGGCAATGTGCCCATCGAGGAGTTCTCCATCCACCAGGCACACGACCTGTGGAGGCTCGGCCAGAAGGGCCAGGACAACGGCCTGCTGTTCACCCTGGCCCTGAAGGACAGGGAGTACCGCTTCGAGGTCGGCTACGGTCTCGAAGGCGTCATTACCGACCGGTTCGCCGGACAGGTTGGGCGAAGCGTGTTGGCGCCGTATCTCAAGAAAGGCGAGTACAGCCGGGGCATCTACGAGGCGAACCTGCAGGTAGTCCGACGAATCGCCCAGCAGACGGGAGTGACCTTAACCGGGATGCCGGCGCTGCCACCCATGCCCCAGGGGCGACGGCCCGTCGTGCCGTTCTGCGGTATGCCAATCGGCTCCCTGTTGTTCATATTCTTCTTGATCTTCATGATCGGCGGGGGCCGGGGCGGAGGCCTGTGGTGGTTGTTCCTGCCATCCCTGTTCCGCGGGTTCGGCGGCTATGGCGGCTACGGCCGAAGCGGCTCCTACGGCGGAGGCATCTTCGGCGGCGGGTTCGGTGGATTCGGCGGGGGCATGCGAGGGGGCTTCGGCGGAGGAGGCGCCAGCGGCGGCTGGTAAGAACGACAACAGACACAAACGATTGTGGGGAAACAGAGATGAAGCAGTCAGGCAGAGCAGGGTCGCTGATCGCGGTGATCATTCTTGGCGTTCTCGGGGTCGTGCTGTTTGTGGGCCTCGCCTTGTTCGGCTGGTATAGGGCAGGGTACAACCGCGCTGTACGCCTCGAGCAGGGCGTCGAAGAGGCCTGGGCCAACGTCGATGCCCAGCTTCAACGCCGGCTCGATCTCGTGCCCAATCTGGTCGAAACCGTGAAAGGCTACGCCAGCCAGGAAAAGGAGATCTTCGAGAACATCGCCCAGGCGCGCACGAAGTATTTTCAGGCCGGCACGGTCGCGGGCAAGATCGAGGCCTCCAACAATTTGAGCGGGTTCCTTTCCCGACTCCTCATGCTCCGCGAGGCCTATCCGGAGCTCAAATCCAATCAGAACTTCCTGGCCCTGCAGGACCAGCTCGAAGGCACGGAGAATCGCATCGCCGTGGCGCGGACGCGGTACAACCAGGCGGCCCGGGAACTGAACACATACACGCGCGAGTTCTTTGGCTCGTTCTTCACCAAGAAGGCGGGGGTAGAAGCGAAGCCGTATTTCGAGGCGACCGAGCGGGCGAAGACGGAAGTGCCCCAGGTGGATTTCTCGATGCAGCCGCAGCCGGCCCCCGAGCCGGCAGCACAACCCGGCCCATAGGGAGCGGGCTCCGTGCCTGCAGCCACACTCTTGCCGTCATCCTAAAGGAAGTCTGCCGCGAGAGGAGCCACACCGCTGCGCGGGAAGCTTTTCGCAAGCCCTCTTAGCACAGCCGTCTCAGTCGGGTGGTACTCTCTCTTCCATGCCAAGAGAATCGAGGAACCGCCGCACCTTATGATATCTTGGCCTGAGAAGCCTGAACGCCAGCGAACACCGGTATTTGTCGGTGTGCAAGGTGTGTAGATCGAAGGGATCCTTGCTGGCCGCGAGCAGCTTTCTGTAGACGGCCAATCCGTAGAAGAACGAAATCAGACGCAACGGAAAGGGCGTCGAGCGCCAAACGACGAGGCACAATCCCTTCCAGCCGATTCTGTCAAGAATGCTCTTGGCCGTCTGCGGCTGCCGCACACCCTCTCGTCCGGCCGGACCCTTCTGCTCAGGCGGCTTCGATACGTCGTTGCTGCAGAAGCATCCGCACGCCGAGACGCTCTGCGCGACAAGGCTCGACGGCAACGGCTCGACGGCGGGCTGTCTCCTGCATACGACTGTCTTGTGAGGTGTATCTGCTTTCATGGGCACTGCCTTCGCAGAGCGCCGCCACCTGGTGCAACTTCTATCGGTACGGAGCGCGCACGCCCCGCACGTTCATTGGAGGTTCACTCAAAGTCGCTTGTGGACTCGATTGGAGAACCCTGCCTCACGTTACCATTACGTATAGCAGCCCAATACCTTCTCATCAAGTAAGGAAAGTACGCATTTTGCGCGGACGAACCCCATTTCCGACTGAGAATGCAGGACGGCCACGAAACATCCAGACTTGATTTCATGGGCAAGAGAGGAGACTTGGCAGGTCAATCAGGACGCTCCGGGGGCAGACCGCCTGTCTTCTGCGTATCTGATCCACAGGACAGATGGCTGCCCCCGGGCTTGCCAGGCTCATGGCCTATTGTTCCACTACCGTGGCCCCGTCGGGGATCTCGAACTCGAACAGGTCATCCGGCAGGCTTTCGCGGTATGTGATGCTTTCTACGACGAAAGCTGCCGGGCCCTCTCGGCCGACGTTCTCCCACTGCTTGACTCGAATCAGCAGCTTGCTTTCGACATCGAATTCAAACCACATGGATCGAGGCCCATTCCAGCGCCCATCCAGCCAGGCAACGGTCAGAAAGACCCGCTGTCTCCCCGTCGCCGGGTCTCTCCCACGGGCCTCTTCCCACTGCGTGATGACTCCTGCTTCGCGAGCGTCTCTCAGTTGTTGCAGGAGTCGGCCGAACCAACATTCCGAAGCGATGTAAGGACGGTGTTCAATACGAACCGTGTTGGTTTGCGAATCGTATCGCCAGGTCTTCTCGCCGTTTGTGACGAGGATCGGAACGCCGTCCACTTCATGACGGTACTTTTCGACCATGGTTTGACCCGCGTTGGCAACGGCCCACATTTTGGTCGACCTCAGCTCCAGGCTGCCGTCCTCTCGCCACGACCGTTCTGAATCCCATCCTTCAACGATTACTGCGTTGTACTTGCTCAGAGCCTCGATACTCTGCTCGAGGGCCCATGTAATGCTTCCTGTCCTATGGAACAGACTGATGCCGACAATCGCGGCCAGGACGAGGACCGCTGCCACGGCGTATTTTGTGCTCGAGTGTCTCATGATACTAATTGGAGCATAATTTATTGAACCTAGGGTCGGCGTAATCGTATGAACTGCTATGACGATATGCGATGGCA
>Ga0207752_1000037_pt1 | contig 56031 bp, 47 predicted proteins | sample Pon2CUnioCityCA_6_FD_187272 | JGI IMG/M metagenome (GOLD analysis project Ga0207752, IMG submission 187272) | Marine sediment microbial community from Union City, CA, USA - Pond 2C Sediment 2 (SPAdes) | ecosystem: Environmental > Aquatic > Marine > Intertidal zone > Salt pond sediment ... | reverse complement strand
GCCGGGGTCAGCGAGGGCCACTCCGTCAGTTGCATCCCCAGCCCGTGGCCCAACCGGCCGGTGCTGCTCTCCGTTCCGGCCCCATCATCCACAATCCGCCACATGCTGGCAAAAAGATCCGCACACGTGATTCCCGGCCGGGCTGCCGCCAGGCCCGCTTCCGTCGCCCGGTAGAGCAGGTCGTAAGCGCGTCGCGTCGTGTCGCCGGCCGTGCCGATGGCAAAATTCCGGTCAAAGTCGCAATAATACCCATCATACACCGAGCCGGTGTCAAACATCAGCACGTCCCCTTGCTGCAACCGCCGCGTCGACGGCGGCGAGATAATGTCCCCGTAGCCGCCGGGCCCCGCGCCCCCCACCAGGTAAGGCACCTCGTCGGCACCCCGTCCCAGGATTTCCAGCGTGAAGGCCCGAAACGCTTCCTCCTCCGTGTCTCCCGCCGCTACCAGTTCCGGCACCGCCGCGAACGCGCCGGAAACCAGCTCGCACATATACCGGATCTTGGCAATCTCCGCCTCCGATTTTACCATCCTTAACGCCCGGAGCAGTGGCGTGGCATCCACGAACTCCGCCTGAGGCAACCGGCCGCGCAGCGCCTGGTAGTCCAGCAGTGGCATCCGCAGGTGCGTTTCCGGCCCCATAGGCACCCCGATCCGGCCGCCGGCACCGGCCATCTCGGCCAGCGTCTGGGCCAGCAAACTCACCCCTTCATCCGCCGGCACCGGCGAGGGCCAGGTCCGGATCTCCTCGATCCACGTCCGCGCCATGGTGGCTGCACCGATCTCGGGAATCACCGCCACCGGCTTGCCCATCCGCGGCACCACCAGAAACCACGGCCGGGTCGGACTCCGCCAGAACTGGGTGAGAAAGCCGCTAAAATAGCGCACCTCCGGCTCCGTCGTCAGCAACAGGGCTCCCAGCCCCGCCTTTTGCATCAGCCGCTGCGCCCGCTCCAGCCGCGCTTCGTACTCACCGGCCGGAAATCCTCGTGGTGGCCTGCCGTTGCGCTCGCCGCCAGCTTGCATGGTATCGGGCATCGTCGTCACCTCATCCTGAATCATGACCCGTCTCGTCGCTGCTTCATTGTAATCAAGTCGGGATGTCTGCACCATACATAGCAGGGCCACCGGTTGAACCATGACGCCCTGGTAATCATCTCTGCGTACGCCTCAGTACGCCTCCGCAGTGCACGCATGAAGCGAAACCCGGCTGCCCTCATAGTCGACGCCTCCCGCCACTTGCCGCCCAGCCACCGATATGCTAGACATAGCCTATGGAACAGGCTGGCCACGCACTGCATCCTGACTGGATCCCGCTCACGAAGGTGATGCCGCCGCAGGTGGGTGAGGATATCCTGCTCCGGCCCCAGTTGTCGGAGCGGCTGGTGCACACTGTCACAAAGAAGCGGCTGACTCTCATCTCCGCCCCTGCCGGCTCGGGCAAGACAGTCACCGCCGCCACTCTACAAGGGGCCGCCGGGCTACCTCTCGTCTGGCTCGCGCTGGATGAAGATGACGACGATCTCGTGAGCTTCATGTGGCTTCTGGCCGCCGCGCTGCGCCGCCGCTTCCCCGTTAGTGGTGCGAAGGCGATGAGCTTACTCGCCGGCCTACCGAACCCGGCAAGCGAGAGCCAGCGCATCCTTGGGGTGCTGATCAATGAACTGCTGGCGGCCGATCCGGCCCCTTTCGCCTTCGTGGTCGACGATTACCATCTGGTAAAGAATGCAGCGGTGCACCAGGCTTTTACCCACCTGCTGGACCATCTGCCGCCGCCCTGGCACTTTGTCATTGCCACCCGCCGGGAGCCGCCACTGCCCCTGGCCCGCCTGCGCGCGCGCGGACAGCTCGCCGTTTTCGATCTGGCGGCCCTCCGCTTCGACAAGGAGGATGTGCAGACGCTCTTTAGCGACCACCTTTCTCTGTCCCTCCCGCCCGGCGCCGTCGAGACGCTGCAGAAGAGCACCGAAGGCTGGATTGCCGGCCTACGTTTGGTGGCGAACACGTTACAGACAATTGAGGACGGCGAGAGCCGCCGCGCTTTCGTCGAGCAGGTCGCCGCTGCCGACCGCCAGGTATTCGATCTGCTGGCGGAGGAGGTCTTGCACCGCCAGCCCGAACCGCTGCAGGCGTTCCTGCGGGAAACGTCCATCCTGCGCGAGCTAACGCCCGCGCTCTGCAGGGCGGTGACCGGGCGCGCCGACGCGGGCCACCTTCTCGACGAGGCGGTCCGGCGCAACCTCTTTCTCTCGGCGGTTGGCCCCTTCGAGAGCGCCATCAGCCCCGTTTACCGTTACCACGACCTCTTCGCAGGCTTCCTACGCCACCGGCTGGCGCAACGAGAGGGCGAGGCCCACCTCAGGGAATTGCACCGGCGGGCGGCGGCGGCGGAAACGACGCCGGGCCGCGTCGTGCGGCACTACCTGGCGGCCGAGGCGTGGGGGGAGGCGGCCGAGGCTGTGGCCAATTACGGGCAGAAGATGCTGGCCGAGGGCCAGAGCGCCCGCGTCGAGGGTTGGCTGGCCGCCTTTCCCGGCGACTTTCGGCGGCAGCACCCCTGGCTCAACTACCTGTCGGGCATGTGTTACGCCGAAAGCGGGGATTTTGTCCGCGCCAGACCTTCACTGGAGACGGCTTGGCGCCAGTTTAGCGAGCAGAGCATGGAGGACGGCGAGACGGCGGCGATGATTGCCCTGATTCACACCTCGAGCGGCCAGCACGATTTTGCGCAAACAGCAGAGCTGATCGACCGGGTGCTGGCCCGGCCGTTGTCCCCCTACGAGCGCGTGCGCGCCCACATCAACCGCGCCTGGCTCAGGCTCTACCAGAACGAGTGGGCCCAGGTAGACGCCGACACCGGGCGGGCGATGGAGATTGCCCTCACCTCCGAAGACGCGGGCGCAATCAACGTACTGGCCCACCAGTTGACGACGCCCCTCGTTCTCGGCGAGCGGGGCATTGGGCCCATTCGCCAATATCACGAGACGATCCTCGCCGGGCTCGACGACGAGCCGTCTGTCGTGCGCGCGGGCACGGTTGCCGTCCTGAGCCAAATCAGGTGGCTCCAGGGGGAGCCGGAAGAAGCGGTGGCGATGGCCCGCGAGGCGCGGGCGCTCAGCGCGCACTTTGGCGGCCTGGTGTGGATGGACATCGCCTGGGACCAGGTCCTGCTGGCCGATGCCCTCATCCGGGAGGATTACGCCACTTACGAGCGGCGCTGGCGGGCGCGGGTGGCGGCCTACCAGGAAACGGGCCTACGCCAGTGGTTGATCCTCTACCTTTACCTGCTGGCGCGGCTCCAGTGGATGAGGGGAAACGCGGATGCGCTGCGCGCGCTGGCCCGGCGCGCCGAGACATCCGAAATCTCTTTCGAACCACCGGAGAGCCTGATCAGCCGCCAGATGTTCAGCGCATTGCTCGCATTGCACGAAGGCGAGTTCAGGCGGGCGGAAACGAGCCTGCTGGAAGCGGAACGAGGCCAACGGCGCGCGCGCCACATGCGCATCTTCTACGACGTCCGCTTTCTGCTGGCCCACCTTTACCTGGCGTGGGAGCGGCCCGACGATGCCCTGGCGGTCTTGCAGCCCCTGTTGGCGACGCTGGATCAGGAGGGCGCCCCGGGGTTGGTCCTACAGGAAGGCCGGTATGTTCTCCCCCTGATGCGCCTGGCGGCGGAGGAGGGGATGTCGTCCCCGTTTGTAGAGGAAGTATTGCAACTTTTCGACCGCAACCGGGAAATCCGGCCGATCGCCATTCCGGGAAGCGACGAGAGCCTGACGCCGCGCGAAGTGGAAGTGCTGGCGCTGCTCATGACGGGCGCTACCAACAAGGAGATCGCCGCGAAGCTGGTGATCACGCCGCGCACAGCCCGGGCCCACGTGAGCAACATTCTCGGCAAATTAGACGTCTCCTCGCGCACTGAAGCGGTCGCCCGCGCCCACGACCTCTCCCTGCTCACTCACTAACCGCGCCCTCTTGGCGTTCTCCCCCCATATTGTCCCCCCCGCCGGCCAATATTGGCTATTCCGCCAATGTATGTCGCCGCGCGCTTCGATACGCTATTCGCAGATGTTGCTTGGCGGCCGGCGCAACCGGCCAGAAATAAGAGGATATCGGCGATGAATGAAAACGAAGTGCAGAGCTATCGTGAGGCCGAGAGACAACTGTGGCACCACGCCGGCGCCCGCCCGCGCGAGACCTTCCTCCGTCTGCAGCGACCGGGGGTGCGCGTGCGCGTGCAGGAAGTGGGCGAGGGGCGACCGGTGCTGTTTGTCCACGGCGGGCCCAACGGGGGCACGACCTGGGCGCCGCTGGTGGCCCAGATGCAGGATTTTCGCTGCCTCGTGCTGGACCGGCCGGGTTGCGGCCTCAGTGAACCGGTAGACTATCGTGGCTCGGATCTGCGGCGGCTGGCGACGGACGTGCTCCATTCGCTACTCGACGCGCTGGCAATCGAGCGATTGCCCATCGTCGCCAGCTCGATGGGCGGGCTGTGGTCCCTGTGGTTGGCGCAGGCCCACCCGCAGCGCGTGAGCCGTATGGTCCAGCTAGGGTGCCCGGCGCTGGTCGAGGGCATGAAGATCCCGCCCTTCATGCGCATGCTCTCTGTGCCCCGCCTTAACCGTTTACTGACGAGGGTAATGCCGGCGACTGTCGACTCGGCCCGCGACCTCTACCGCCAGATCGGCCATGGTGCCAGTGTCGAAATCGGGCAGATCCCGGACATATACTTCAACTGGGCGCACCGTCTGATGGCCAATACCGGCACGATGGCCAACGAGTTGAACATGATCGAGAAGGCGCTGACCTGGCGCGGCACGCGGCCCGAACTGCTCTTTGACCGCGCCGAGCTGCGCCGTGTCTCCCAGCCGACTCTTTACATCTGGGGCGAAGACGACACCTTTGGCGGCGCGGAGCTGGCCCGGCAGACGGCGACCTGGACGCCCAACGCCCGGCTCCATCTCATCCCCGCGGGCGGGCACCTGCCCTGGTTGGACGCCCCGGAGGAGGTGTCGGCGCTCGCCCGCGAATTCCTGCGGGCAGTCGACCGGCCGGAGGCAAAGAAGGTAAGTGCCGCGACGACGCGGTAGTCCAAAGGTGACCGGCATCTCGAAGGTGCCGGTCACCTGGATTGACATAGTATAACATTTGGAGGCACACCATGGCTAAATCAGGACAGATGATCGAAAGAGGAGCGCGCGCAGAGGATTTAAAGGCAGGGTCAAGGCTCAATCGCCGGCTGGCGCTCGGGGGCATGGTCGGGACGTTGTTGTTCCTCCCGGTTGTCTTTCTGATCGGGGAGACAACAGACGGTTATAGCCACCTGGCCCACCGTATCAGCGCGCTTTCTCAAACTGGCGCGCCTGAACCATGGGCGCAAACAATCAATTTCATGGTCGTCGGCATCCTCGTGATTGGCCTGGCCGTAGGTCTTCGACGGGAAATGAGTGAGGGCAGAGCTTCACGCCTGGGTCCGGCTCTAATTGCCGCATTCGGTCTGGCAATGCTCTTGAATGGTGTCTTTCCGGCAGATCCGCTGGATGAGCCGGACACGCTCGCGGGAACGCTGCACTCGGCGACCGCCGGCCTGGGTTTCCTTGGCGTCATCGCTGCCATGTTCTTGCTGTCCCGAAGGTTTGTCGAGGATGCGGAGTGGCAGCAGCTCGCCTCGTTATCTCGCCTGTTCGGGGTTGCCACCATTGTCCTCATGGTGAGCTATCTGCTGGCACAGGAGGGTGCCGTCGAGGCGTGGAATCCGTGGACCGGCCTGCTTCAGCGCGGCATGGCTGCCGTGGTGATGGCCTGGCTATTCCTTCTTGCGCTACGTTTATTCCAGACTTCCGGCAGATGGGGGGCCTGAACTTCTAGTATCCGCCGGCGCCACACTCTCCAGCCACTCCACCGTCTCCCGCCACAGCATCTTCGCTTGCGGCCGAAAATAGCCGACGTGCCCAATTTTTTGCAGCCCCAGCTCCGCCGGGACCACGTGCCGCAGCGTCACCTGGCGATAGGCCCGCATCATCGCCGCCACCGAGCGACTGCTCCCCCAATCGTCATCCTCAAAACTATACGCCAGGACCGGCGCCTCAAACGCATCGTAACGCACCAGAGGAAGGGACGAATCATCCAGTAAGTAGCCCGGCTGCCGGCACCAGCGCGCCCACTCCAGGGCCACCCCTTGCGGCAGATCCTCCCCCGAGGCCAGCTTGCTCCACGGCATATAGCCAAAGATGTAGGAGAGAAGGGGCAACGTCAGATAGGCATGCAGAGCCACCATCACTTTCTGGTTCCCTCCCTGCAGTCGCCAGTAACCACTTTGCGCCGAGACCGTGACCATCGCATCGATGCGGTTACCCTTGGGCAACAACCCGGCCGTCTGCCCGCCATAACTGTGGCCCACGTGAAACAGTCGCCCCGGCCGGTACGTCGCCTCCACCCAATCCACCACCCCCGCCATGTCCAGCAGCGCCCAATCGCGCATCCTGGCCTCAAACCCCCGCAGTTCTTCCGGCCGGGACTCCCCTGTTCCCCGGTAATCATACGTCACCGTCGTATACCCTTCCCCGGCCAGGAATGCGGCGAAATGGCGATAAAAATAGCGGGGCACCGCCGTCGCCGGGTTGATGGTGACCACAGTTTCACTCGGGCCGTTCGCAGGCTCATAACGCGTGGCCGCCAGGGCGAAACCATCGCGCGCGGGAATCGAGCTAGTCTTTACCTGCATACCTTCTCCCAGAGTGGCTGCCTGCGGCAAAGGGCCCGCAGGCTACCCACCCAATTCTACTGCAAGCTCCCCTTCCTTCAAGGAGGTAAGCGGGCGACAATCGCTGCCTATTGGCAAACGCTGGACGCCCTGCGCCAACAGACCGCCTCGTGGCAACCCCCTGCCGAAAGCGACTGAACAGCAAAGGCTAGCGCAACTGGTAATCCCAGCCGAAGTTAACGCTTGTCCGTTGCTCGCCCGCGCCCAGCAATATCTCCTGGTACCAGATCCCGGGCCTCGGATAACTCCAGTCGCCCGGCAGCAGCAATGCCTGGTTACCCGGCTCGGCAGCATTCATCGAAACACAGTAGGTACCGGCCGCGAGGGTAGGAAAGCTGTAGCTGCCGTCGGCGGCCGTCACGCTGCTGGCCAGCACCGCGGGATTGCCGCTGGCACATGCACCCGGCAGCAGGCGAATCGTCACCCCACCAATCCCTTCCTCGCCTGTTTCGCGCACGCCGTTGGCCGTCCAGCCGCGCACCGGATCGACCTGGACACAATTACCCAGCCACGCGCCATCGGGAGCCAGCGCGCAATAATCGTGCCACAGCAGGCCGCTGATGCTCCCGGCCGGTCCCTCGTCCAGATGCGCCCGCAGATTGAATTCTGACAGCACCTGGCCCGGGCCCAGCAGCGCCGACTGCGCATCTTCATGCCCGCCCGGATAGCGGAGAGCGACACAATACTCACCCGGCGGCAACGGTTTGAACGTGTACCGTCCATCTGCCCCTGTCGTCGCCCGCGCATCCGGCGTGGTCCGGTCACAGTGGCCGGACAATAACCACACTTCGCGCCCCGCGACCGGCGGCTCGCCGTTCTCATACGTCGCATTGTTATTCGTGTCGCGGAAGACCACCCCGGCAATCGTCCCCGGATCCCCGTTAGCTGGCGGCCACTGCAGATTTACGTCTACCGCATCCTGCCCTGCGGCCAGCGTCAGCGCCTCCTGCACCCGGGTTCCGGCGGTGTCGGCGACCACCACACAGTAACGGCCGGCGAGCAGGTTGTAGAAGGCGTACGCGCCACCGGTCACCGTAGCGGTCCGCCCCACCTGGAAGTTACAGTTGGGGTCGCCAAAGAGGAGAACGTCGGCATGGACCACCTCCTCATTGTCATCCCGGCGATTGTTTCCGTTGCCATCCTGCCAGACCAGGCCGCGGATTGAACCCTGGGGAGGCGGTGGCCCCTCGACAGCGATCACCACCGTCATCGCCGCGTTATTCCGGCCGACCCCGAAGCGCAGGCCATCGGGTGTTTCCAGCTCCCAGGAACCCGTGTAGCGCCCGGCACTACCCGGCGCCACCAGCGCAACGCCCACGTCTACCGTCGCCCCCGGTACCACGGGGCCGGAAATGCTGAAGTGATCGGCGACTGCGCCCAGCCGCGCCCCACCCCGGAAAGCAAGCGTGTAATGCTGGCCCCAGCTACAGGTGCCGCTATTTCGCACCCGCCACGTCTTGTAAAAGGCGCTGCCCGGCAGAAAACGGGTCCCGTCAGGCACCGTCACATCCGCCACAAAGGTCGCCGCGTTGCTACAAGCACCTGTGTTATTCGTCGGCGGCACGGTAGCCGTTGCCGCTGCCACTGTCGCCGCCGTTGTGGGCGTAGCCGCCGCCGGTTCCCCTGTTGGTGTTGCCACCTCCACTGTGGGCGTAGCCGTCTCTGCCTGCGGGCTAACCGGCACGTCGAAGGTCGTGCTGACACCGTTGGCGCTCACCGTGTACTGCCCGGCCGGGAGTTGCACCACATTCAAGGGAACTCTTATGACAAATGGCAGCCCCACGTAATCAGGCGGGCAATTGGCCGGTCCTGGATCCGCACTCACCGTGATCTCAAAATGGAAAGCGCTCGCCGTCTGCCGTACCTGCGGCTGTTGCGCACATGCCGACGGCCAGGTACCGGCAATCTGCACCTCCACCGGAATCGGTGAGCCAACGCCCACCTCGATGACCACGGCCTCCACCGGGATGGGCACAATCGCACCGCCGTTCGCCGGCGTGGTCGCCTCTGCCGGAAGCGGATCCGGCACCACCGGCGCCACCAGCTCAGGATCCCCGCTATCAGGGTCCAGGGCCGGGGGCACCACCGGCACATACAAAGCCACCTCCCGGCCATTGACGTTCACTGTGTAGGCGCCCTCGGCCAGCGCCATCCAGTTTAGGGGAATGCGCATGCGGAAGGGGAGCCCCACCTGGTCTGGCGGGCAACCCGGTGTGGCCGGTGTCGCCAGGAGGGAGATCGCGATCTGGTTGCCACTCACCACCGGCCGGCCCACCTCAGCCAGTTGGGCACAGAGGTCCGGCCACGTCCCACTTACCTCTACCAGTGCCGGGATGGGCGACCCATACCCCGTCAGGATCTGCACCTGCGTCACCGGAATCGGGCGCACGCCCTCCGAGAGGCTATCCGCCGGCACGTCCGTGCCCGGGATCTCCTCCACCGACGCAATGCGGAAGACGCCCACTAATCCGGCTGCACAGGCCACCAGCGCGCCGGCCATCAATACAAGTAAAAGAATGACTATTAGAAGTCGTTTCATCAGGTTATACTCCTTTCTCTACCAGGGGTGCTCATTACTGTCAGGAGCATCGTACAATGGCTCGGCGGAAAACGCGTCCGTCTTTCGGCGGATGCGGGCTCTGCTCAATGGCGGAATCCTCGTTACTCCAGATAATTGACAAACCCTGACGCCGATCTATACTTATCCGTAACCGCCTATACCGGGCCCCTTCCAGGGCAAATCTGAAGGTATCAGGCGGGAGGAAAAGGAATGAACGCCAGCCTGGCCCGCCCCCGCCGGCTGCTCGAAGAGCGCGTGCAGGAGCGAACGCGAGAACTCGAGACAATGCTCGAAGTTTCGCGCTATCTCGCGTCCACCCTCGAACTGGACGATCTGCTCCCCATCATCTTTGAACAGCTCCAGCGCGTCGTCGAGTTTGGCGGCGCCAGCGTCTCCCTTGTCGAGAGCGACGGCACCTTTACCCTTCTCGACTATCTGGTCCCCGGTTCTGAGCCCGTGCAGCCCAGGCGCCTGCAGGCCGCCGCAGGCGAGGCCTGGCTTGAAGAGAACCTGGCCCAATTCCGCGAGCCGCTCATCATTCCCGATATCCTCGCAGATACCTCCGCGGCCGCTGACTGGCGCAATAAGGCCGCCAGAACCGGCCGCGGTGTCGCCGGCGTTTGTGCCTGGATGGGCGTCCCCCTCATCGCCGCCAACCGCACCATCGGCATCCTTACCCTGGAACATGAGCAACCCCACTTCTACACGCCCCACCACGCCCGGCTGGCCCTCGCCCTGGCCAGCCACGTCGCCGTGGCCATCGAGAATGCCCGCCTCTTCGAACTGGCGCAGCGCCGGGCCGAACAGCTACAGGCCATTGCCGAAGTCAGCCGCGAAATTAGCGGTTATCTTGCCGTCGACACCCTGGCCAACCAGGCCGCCTACCTGATCCAGCAGGCCTTCGGCTACTACCACGTCCACATCGGCCTCATCGAGGGTGACGCCGTCGTCTTCCGGCCGTCGGCGGGCGTCTGGCGTGAGGAACGAGCGTGCCACTACTGTGACAAACACCGCTTTCTGGTGGGTGAGGTCGGCGCCTCCGGCCGGGTTGCTGCCACCGGCGAGCCAATCCTCGTAGCCAATGTCCGGGACGATCCACGCTATCTACCCATGGACGACCGGCAGACCGGCTCGGCCCTCGTCTTGCCCCTCACCGTCCGCGGCCAGACCATCGGCGTCTTAAACATCGAAAGCGACGACGTCAATCGTTTTTCCCAGGTGGACGCCGGCGCGCTGCAGCCCCTGGCCAACCAGTTAGCCGTCGCCCTCGAGAACGCCCGCCTGTACGAACAGGCCCAGACGCTGGCCGCCCTCCAGGAACGGCAACGGCTTGCCCGAGAACTGCACGACTCGGTTTCCCAGGCCCTTTATGGCATCGGTCTGGGAACGCAGACGGCACTGACCCTGCTCCAATCAGACCCGCCAGAGAAGCAAGATCTCCTCCCGCCCCTGACCTATGTCCATTCTCTGGCAACGAGCGCTCTGGCCGAGATGCGCGCCCTGATCTTTGAACTCAGGCCTGAATCCCTTGAGGCCGAGGGCCTTCGCCCCCTGCTGACCCGCCGGGTAGATGCCTTGCGTGCCCGGCACCAGCTCAAGATAGAAACCGCGCTGGGGGCCGAGCCTGACCTGCCTGTGGCCGGTAAGGAAGTGTTGTACCGGGTAGCTCAGGAAGCATTGCATAACGTCGTCAAGCACGCCGGCGCCACCCAGGTAACACTCTCTCTTACCGGCAACGCCGGCCACACCGTCCTCGAAGTCCGCGACGACGGCCGGGGCTTCGATCCCCGGGGCAACTTCCCCGGCCACCTCGGCCTGCACTCCATGCGCGAGCGGGTACAGGGCGCGGGGGGCGTTCTCGCCATCGAGAGCGCCCCCGGACAGGGCTGCACCATCCGCGCCATTCTCCCCGCCGCCGGCAACGCTACCTGAGAATATCGAGCAGCATCGCCGCCGGATATTCTTCGATTGGCTGCACCTCGCCGCTCATATTCACCAGCGCCAGGCCCCAGGTCGTCTCGTCAAAGGCATACCCCACGATCAGCCGATTCTCGTCGAGGAAACGGTTGGGTAACATCACCCCCGGGTCGGCGACCAGCACCTCTGCTCCGGCTGTCGGCGGCGCCACCCGGTGGATGGACCCCACTTCCGGCACGGGCATCGAGTCCGTTTCGGCCAGCGACGCACTGTAGAAGACCAGATCGCCGCCGGGACCGAAGGTCGGGTAGCCCACGAAGTCAGCATCCACCGCCTGGCGGCTTAGGATTTCCCCCTCGCCGTTGGTGATCACAACTACCCCTTCACGATAGTCAGTATAGGCCACGGCCACCACGTCGGTCCCGTGCACCTGAAAATCGCCCAGGCACAGACCCAGCTCCAGCGTGGCACAGTCAAAGATCAGCTCCGGCTGGCCACCGGCCGTTTGTACCGCGTACAGGTTCTGGTAGCGCCCGCTGAAGGCAATCCAGCTTCCGCCGATGCCCTGGGGGAGAAGCGTGTAGAAGAGCACGCTCTTGTCGTCGCTGAAGCCAATCGGATAGAGTACCTCGGGTCGCTCCGGCGCGCTGTGCGCGACCAGGGCGACGACCGGCGTGTCTTCGGCGCTGCTCACCGGCGCCACGTACAGGTCGCTGAGCAATCCGCTGCCGTTTTCGCCGGGACCGGAAACCACCCAGGCGATCGTCGTCCCATCGCCGGACACGGCAAAGTCGAGATTGCGGTAACCGTCCCCCAGATTGACGGCCGTCGCCGGCAACGCTGCATCTGAGCCACCGGCAGTGATCCGGTGGATGGCCAGCCGCTCGTCCCCTTCCCGCACAATGTAGAAGAGCCCGTTACCGCCGGCCCGCGGTATCACCGCCTCGCCTGGGAAGACGGACAGATCGCAGCTTGCACCGGTCGTAGGATCCAGGATCACGTACTTTTCCCCGAGCACGTAGAGCAGCAGCGCCGGCCGCGGGATCTCCGGGCAGAAGGCACCGGTGCCAGCAGCCGGTTCTTCGGTTGCCACCGGAAGCGCGGTTTCCCGGGGTGAAGCGGTGGCCGTGGCTTCGACCGCCGGTTCAGGCGTCGGCGCTACCGCTTCCTCCACAATCACCGGCTCGGTACGGGGATCGGCCGGGCCGGTTTCCGCACCGGTGATCACGAGCCTGCACCCTGGCAGGCTGAGGAGCAATCCGAGAAACAGGAACAAAGAGAAAAAACGAGCACTCATAAGTCTTTACCTCACGAAAGTTTATTTGCACGGTATAATCATAGAATAGACGCTGCCGTCGTCGCCTCCGCCACCCGGCGGAGGTGATATAGGGCGAAAGGCGGAAAGCGATTTCGCCTCACCGGACACAAAGGACAGACAGAATGGATCGCTGGAAATATTTCGACATTACCCACAAGAATCACCTGCTCTGCAACCCCCTCAGCAGCGCCAAGCTGGACGAGCTGATTGCCCTCTTCGACCTGCCCCCCGGCAGCCGCGTCGTGGACATCGCCATGGGCAAAGGGGAGTTAATTACCCGGCTGGTCGAGCGCTACGACGTGGAAGGCGTAGCCGTCGATCTCTCCCCGTACTGCGTCGCCGATACCCGCGCCAAGCTCCGGCAACGGGCACCGGAAGCCGAGATTACCGTCCTCGAAATCGACGGCGCTGCCTATCGCCCCGAGCCGCCCGCTTCCTTCGACCTCGCTGCCTGTCTCGGCGCCAGCTGGATCTTCGGCGGTCACCGGGGCACCCTCGCCGCCCTGCAGAAATTCGTGCGGCCCGGCGGCCTCGTCGTCGCCGGCGAGCCCTACTGGCGCCGGGAACCCCCACCCGCTTACCTGGAAGCCGAGGAGTGGAAACCGGATACCTTTAGCAGCCACCATCAAAACGTGCAAATCGGCCAGGCCCTCGGCCTGCGCCTGGAATACGCCCTGACCAGCACCCTGGACGAGTGGGACCGGTACGAGGGGCTGCAATGGCACGCCGTCGCCGCCTACGCCCGCGCCCATCCCGACGACGCCGATCTGCCCATTGTGCAGGAACGTATCCGCCGCGCCCGCGAGACCTACCTCCGCTGGGGCCGGGAAACCCTGGGCTGGGCCGTCTATCTCTTCCGCGCGTAACCCGGCTCAGCCAATCTCGCGCGCCAGGTAGGCCTCCGTCAGTTCGTGTTGGGGCGCGCCGAAAAAGCTCCCGGCCGGGCCATGCTCGACCAGTTCTCCCAGCCACAGGAACAACACGTAGTCGGCCAGCCGCCGCGCCTGGTCGATATCGTGGGTCACCACCACCAGGGTGTAGCGGCCCTTCAGCTCGCAGAGCAGCGTCTCGATGCCCCGGGCGGAAATTGGATCGAGGGAGGCCGTCGATTCGTCACACAGCAAGATTTCCGGTTCCACCGCCAGCGTGCGCGCCAGGCACAGACGCTGTTGCTGGCCGACAGAAAGGCCCGTCGCCGGGGCCTGGAGCCGGTCGGCCACCTCGTCCCAGAGCCCCACCGCTTCCAGCCGGGAACGAACGATCTCCTCCAGGTTGCCGTTGGTTCGTCCGTGAATACGCGGCCCGTAAGCGACATTGTCGAAGATGGACATCGGCAGGGGAAACGGCTTCTGCGCCAGCAGCCCGATGTGGGTGCGTACCTCTGTCGCGTCCACGCCCGGGGCGTAGATATCCTGACCATCCAGTTGGACCCGGCCGGTCACGCGCACCTGCTCATTCAGCTCCAGTAGGCGGTTCAGGCTCTTGAGCAGGGTGGATTTCCCACAGCCGGAAGGGCCAATGATCACCGTAAGCTGCCGCAAGGGAATATCGACGGTGATATCTCTCAGAACCTGTTTCCTCCCGTACCAGACGTTTAATTTCCTGATGGCCAACGATTGCATCAAATGCCCCCTAGCGAATAACGTGACGCCCGAGCCGGCTGATGGAGAGATGGGCCAGCAGGCTGATCACCAGAATCATCGCCGTCAGTACCAGCGCCGACGCATAGGCCCGGGCCTGCACCTCGGGAAAGGGGGTGCTGAGCTGGAAGAAGACGGCCAGCGGCAGCGAAGCCACCGGCCGTAGCAGCGAGGTCGGCATGCTATCGGTGTAACCGGCCGTGAACAGAACCGAGGCGGCATCGCCGATGCCCCGGCCAAAGGCCAGCAGCAAAGCCGTCAGCAGTCCCGGCACCGTTTGCCGCAGCAGGACCCCCAGAAATTCAAACCGGGTCGTCCCCAGGGACAGTGTGGCTTCCCGTAACTGACCCGGCGCCATGCTCACAATCTCGTCGAAAGTGCGGGCCAGGATCGGCAAGACCACCAGTGCCAGGGTAATAATGCCCGCCAGCAGCGATGCCCGCAGCCCCAGAAGAATCATGAGGGCAAAGCCGAAAGCACCATAGACGATACTGGGGATCCCCCACATCACATCCAGTGCCAGCCGCAGCAAATTCGTCAGCCGGCCCTGCCCGGCATAGACGTGGATGTAGAGGACCACCGGCACGGCAATCAATGCTGCCAGCGCCGTGGCCCCGGTTGCCAGGAGCAACGAACCGGCGATGGCGTTCAGAATGCCGCCCCCTTTGCCCAGGTAAAATCCACCCTGCGGCGCCTGCGAAACCATCTCCCAGCTCAGGGCGCCAATTCCACGCCAGACGATGACCAGCAGGATCAAACCCAGTAAGATCGCGGCCGTGGCCACAAAGACGCGCATCAACCCCAGGAAAAACCGCTCTTCCAGCCTTCTCCGCACGTTGAGCTTCATCCGTTTACCTCCTCCCTGCCACCCGGTTGATGGTCAGCCGCGCCAGGACATTGAAGGCAAGGACCACCAGGAGCAACACGAGCGCCGCGCCCATTAGCGCCGACTCATAGAGGGGTACAGACATGATTTCACCGTAGTTGTTGGCGATCAGGGCCGGTAGCGGGTACGCCGCGTCAAACAGCGAGCCGGGCACCTGGGCCGTATTGCCCACGAGCATCATCACCGCCAGGGTCTCGCCGAAAGCGCGCGAGAAACCGAGCACGATCGCCGCCAGAATGCCGGCCATGCCGCTGCGGCGGACGATGCACTTGGTCGCCTCCCAACGGGTGGCGCCTAACGAGAGCAACGTCTCACGCATCTCCCGAGGCACGCTGCGCAACACCTCCTCCGTCACAGCCACAATGAGGGGGAAAACCATCACTGCCAGGACAAAGCCGGCCGCCAGGAGTCCATAGCCACTGGGGTTGGTGCGGGCAAAGAAGGGAATGATCTGCCCCACTGTCCGGTCTGACCAGGGGCCGATATAATCGCGAATAAGCGGGACGATGAAGAGAATCCCCCACAGACCGTAGACGACCGAGGGAATACCTACCAGCAAATCGATCAGTGGCTTGAGCGCCGACCGGGTCCGTGCGGAGGTGTATTCGGCCAGGTAAATGCCGCTGAAAACGGCAGGGGTCACGGCGAGAACCATGGCAACGGCTGTCACGGCCGCACTCCCGGCGATGAACGGAGCAAAACCGAACAGCCCGCGTAGCGGTTGCCAGCTCTTTCCGGCCAGGAGTTCCGATACGGAGTAGGCCTGCAAAATGGGCCACGAGCGGGCGACCAGCGTAATCGTGATCAGCACGACCAACAGGCAGACGCCGGCAGCGGCAAGGCCAAAGAGTGACTGCGCCGAGCTATCCTTTAACCAGCGCCGGCGACTCAGGCGCCTGTGGGGACGTCTGGGCGCGGTTGCCGGCGCAGGCCGGGCGAGAGACGTATCATGTATCGCTTCCATACGCTTCACTCCAATGCGCCAGGTAGACGCCGAAAAGACACCCTGAGCGCGCAACTTCCCAGCCTCACTTTGGGCCAGGGGGTCATCCGTCTAGTAGCGCCTGCGCCTCCTGCAGGCGGGCCTCGGTCAGGCTGACGTACCCGGCATCCCCGACGAAGGCCTGGCCGCCTATCAGGACCCAGCGGAAAAATTCGGCGATGGCCGGGTCCGGTTCCCCCTTCGTCACCAGATACAAGGTGCGCGCCGGCGGAAAGGGATAGCGGCCATCGGCTACGGCGGCCGTGAAGGCATCGCGCGAACTATAAAAATCCTCTTCAGGGTCGATCTGGCCGTTGCCGTTAAGATCGAGCGGGATGCTGCGCAAGCCCTCAATTGGCCGGCCGGTCCCCTGGTCGTAGGTAAAACCGACGTTGTTATACCCCACACCAAAACGATCCTGGCGCACCGCTTCTGCCACGCCCGGGTCGCCGTTAACCGCCGTGCCGTGCAAATCTTCCTGCGCCTCACCCTGCGCGAAGAGAGCCCACATTTCGCCGGCACCGCTGGCATCAGAACGGGTATAGACATTGATCAGCTCGTCGCTGTCGTTGCCCAGCAATTCTCCCCACGTCGTAATCTCTTGCGTGATCCAGATCCCGTTCGCCTCCTCCACCGTCAACCCCTGCTGCAGAAGGTCGCCAAGGTAGGGATTGCCGGCGTTCACCGTGCCCAGCACGGAATCAATGGTCACCGGCACGAGGAAGCTACCCCGTTCCAGCTCTTCCGGCCGCGGCTCGCGCGAAAGCATGGCGACGTCGGCAGCGCCCGCAAGCATGTCGGTCATCCCCTTCCCGGCACCACCGGCCTGGATGTCGAAGGTCACGTCAGGCTGCAGGTCATGATAAGCTTCTGCCCAGATAGTCATCAGCGGGAAGAGGGCAAAGGCGCCGGAGACGGAAATGGTAACCGCCTCCCCTGACCCGGAACCTTCGTTGCCCGCGTCGCCTCCGGAAACTGCCGGCGCTGTCGATCTGCAAGCGGCGGCCGGCCAGAGCAGCAGACAAAGAGCGATGATTCGAGCGAGAAAAAGTAAGCGGGGACGAATTGGCGCTAACTGGATCATTTTGTTTTCCTTTCACTTGACCGGCTGGCCGATTTCGCCGTTAGTCGGGGGCTTGAGGATGAAGAAAGAGCATTGGCGACGGGTTCCCTTCTCCTCCACACCGGTGACGATGCGGCTGACTAAGTGGCCGTAACCTTCGGCAGCAATGACGACCAGGTCGTAAGCATCCTGGCTCGTCTCTTCGATTACCTGGTTAACGGCCTGTCCCTGGCGCAATTTGACCCAGACCTGCGTGTTGCGAAGTGCCGGATGGTGCAGACAATCCTTGAGGTGGCCTCGCTCCACCTTGTTGAGAAGAAACGGGAGTTGCCCGGGAGTATCATCCGCATGGAGGGGCATGAACGTGACCGACGTATCCGGTTGCAGGAGCGGCGCCAGCCAATCCAGGAGCTGCCCATCGGCCGAGTATCCCCGCAGAGCCACCAGAATGCGGCGAAGTCCCTGGGCGCCATTACGCAACAGCAAAAGCGGGGTACCCGCCCGTTGCAAGAGCAATGCCGGCACCCTCTCCTGCGGCCGGTGAACGACGGTCAGGATGTACCGCCCTTCACGGGCAACGTCCAGCAAACTTTCCAGATCGAGCTCCGACGCGCTCATAGCAGTCACGGTCTCAGCCTCCGCCGGGACAAAGCAGGCGGCGATCCCCGCTGCCAGTTGGATCTGTTCGTCCTGGCTACTCCAGGCAAGTACCCGTCGCGGCAGCGGCGATTTCGCCGGATTGCAGCAACTGAGCGCCTGCCGGATGGCAGTTGCGGGCGCGCGCACCGGGACAACAGGAGCGGCGAACAGGTTGGCCAGCACCGCCAGCGCCGTCTTATTCTCCGGATGAGCCATGGCGACGCTGACAACCCCATCTTCGCAGGCCAAAGGCAATGCCAGGTAATAGGCAGCCAGGCCGGCCGGGAGATGCGTCATCAGCACCGGATCGACGGCCAGGTTGTCAAGCTCAATAGAAAGATATCCACTCATCGTCAATCTCGTTAGTGGCCCCAGCCTACCCGGCAGATCTACCGGCCGTGCCACCAGCCCATCTCAGCCACCTAACAACAAGATCACCATAGCCGCAACGGCAAATCCCAGAATGACCATCGTCTCGGGAATGGCCACGAGCAAAGCGTTTCAATCTCTGTGGCAAATGCTGCCGGGAAAACCATCAACATTGCTCTGGTAGCATCGTCCAGGTTACAGCCGGCCAATTCTTGCCCGGTTGAGTCTTTACTCATTGTAGGAAGTCGTCGTAACAATGTGGTTATGGCAGGGTAACAGGGAAGTAACGGCGTAAAATAACGGCGTAGAAACTGCCGGGGGAAGATTATGAGTTGTCGGCAACGAAACCATACCCGACACCGGGTACCGTTTCGATATAAATCGGCTCCGAAGGGTCCGGCTCGATCTTGGCCCGCAGCCGGTAGACCAGCTGCTTGAGCATCGTGCGGTCGCCGCCCTCGGCGTGCCATACGGCGTCAATCAGCGTGTCAGCCGTTAATACCCGCCCCGGATTAAGCAACAACGCTTCCAGCAAAGATGCTTCCAACGGTGTCAGACGAATCGGCCCCTCCCCCTCACGCCATGCCTCGTTGCGGGAACGATCGAGGGTGACCCCCGCAGCGACCAGCTCCGTGGCAGCCGGCGCAGATCCCAGGCGACGTAAGACCGCCCGCATCCGCGCCATCAACTCGCCGGGACTGAATGGCTTGACCATGTAATCGTCAGCGCCCAGCTCCAGGCCTTTCACCACGTCGGCCTCGCCCCCACGCACCGAGAGAATGATGATCGGGGTCGCCGACTCGCTGCGGACCTGGCGGCAGACGACCAGCCCGTCCACTTGCGGCAGGTTGAGATCGAGCAGAATGAAATCAGGCTGCTCCGCCCGCCACATCTCCAGGGCTGCCAATCCATCATGGGCTATGACCGGATCGTAGCCGGCACGGCGCAGCGTAAAGGCCAGGACGTCCGATAAGGGCAAGTCGTCTTCGACGATCAATACTTTCATAAATCACTATCTTACATGATCTGCACGACCTTACCATCCTCAGCCGGGTCTACGCACAGGGTGTCATTCGGATCGCGGACGTCCCCGTCCGCCAAGAGCGGCAAAGACACCCGCCATCCATTTCTGACAGGTCGTTCGTAGATCCGTTCCATTGACCGCCCTCGACCAACGGCATACAATCGGGCAGCTTCCCGTTTTCCAGGAGAGAGTCTCCAGTGCAAATTGACCCGCAGGCCGCCGACCAACTCCTCACTACCCTACTCCGGCCCTGGTTTGATGCCGTCTCCGATCCTGCCGCTGCCCAGGAAGCGACCTTAAAGCGGCTGCTCGCCGGTTACGCCCGCACCCGCTATGGGCAGCAACAGGACGCCGCCGCTGTCACAACCGTCGACGGCTACCGGCGCGCCTTCCCCGTCCGGGACTACGCCTTCTATGAGCCGCTCCTGGAACAGGTCATGGCGGGCGACACCGATCTCCTGCTCGCCGAGGAGCCCGTCGGCTGGGCCATCACCCGCGGCACCACCGCCGGCAAGCCCAAGTTTATCCCCATGACCCCCACCGACCTGCAAATGCGCGTCAGCGCCGGGCGCGCCATGATGAACTACACGCTCACCAGCGGGCGCACCGATCTCTTTGCCGGCGTCAACCTCAACCTCAACTTCCCCTCCGTGGTCGGCACCCTGCCCGCCGGCGATGGCGAGATAACCTACGGCTACAGCTCCGGCATCTACGCCCGCCACGTCTCCACCTTCACCCCCATCCGCTCCGTGCCCGCCCAGGAAGAGATCGACGCCCTCGGCGGCGGGCAGACCACCTCCGCCTGGCATGCCCGCTTCGAGCTGGCCTTCGAGAAATGCCGCGATGAGAAGGTCACCCTCGTCGGCGGCGTCTGCCCCACCGCCCTCTCCTTTGGTCGTTATCTCCGCCGCCAACACGGCGTCTACCCCAAGGCCCTCTGGCAACCCCACATCATGACCCTGGGCAGCGTGCCCGGCATCAATACCTACTACGCCCCTGCCCTCAGAGCCCTCTATGGTCCCGTCGTCATTCGCGAGATCTACGGCACCACCGAGGGTATCTTCGGCCAGCAGCGCGACGACAAACGCGCCTGGGTTCCCAACTACGACCTCTTCTTCTTCGAAGTCGAGGCCGGCGAAAGCATCAAGATGCTGCACGAGATGGCCCCCGGCGAGCGCGGGCAGTTAATCGTCTCCACCCCCACCCTGCCGCGCTACCGTATCGGCGACCTCATCCTCGCGCTGCAGCCGCCCTACTTCCGCTGCATCGGCCGGACTGAATGGTGGACGCCACTCCAGTATGCCTGGCGCGAGTTCCTTACCTTGAACCTGGGCCGCCTCTAACCCTTACGCCACAACGAGCCAAAGAGCAGTGCCACCCCGGCAGCGATCAATATCAGGGGCAGGACCATCCCCCAGCTACCGATACCCAATCCCATGAAAACGATGGCCAGGATCATCGTCCCCAACACCGGTCGCCGGTACGCCGGCACCAGCAGGCGGATCACCACCTCAATCAGCAGCAGCACCGCCACGCCCAGAAAGAAAATCGACCACGTTCCCAGGGGCAGGAAGGCTATTTCCGATGGCTCCCGCCCCAAAAGGCGACCTAAGGAGTTGCGGAATCCCTCCAGCAAACCCAGATTCTCCGCCAGCAGCACCGCGCCCGCCCAGATGAATACCAATCCCCAGATTGTCGCCCCCAGCGGATCCCGTTGCCACTTCTCCTCGACCGTCTTTTCCTCCTGCTTGCTCCGCTCCTTCTCGTCCTTCTCATCCTTCTCGTTCGTGTGCTTGGTCATACGCACCTCCCATAGGCACTGATGCCAGAAACCTCTCTACAACCGCCCAATCTATTTTAGCATATTTATCACGGGAGTCTTGTCAGAACATCCGTTCTGTGGCATAATCAGGTCAGGCAAACCTTAACAGACGACTCTCGTACCCTCCAACCCCATCGCAGGTCCGTCTGCCGGCCGCAAGGCACCTCCGGTATCTGGATTCAACGATACTTCGGCGAAAAAGTGTGAAACATGATCATCTTGATCATCTTGATCGACTTCCCCCTTTCCCGATCAGAAACCCGGCTCCTCCGATTCCTGCCGCGACAGTACAGCCGGCCCTTGGCTTGCCGCGCGCAGGCGCTGCCAGAAGCGCTGTAGCGGCCCGCTCAACAGCAGCACCAGCCCGCTCAGCACTCCGGTCAGGTGGAGTGCCAGGTAAGGGGCGATTTCCAGCTCCCGGCCCAGCAAATCTGTCTGGTAGAACCAGGGCGCCCAGGCCAGCACTCCCAGGATAATCAGCAGGCGCCCCCACGCCTGGCGTTGCGAAGGCCGCTCCCCCGCAGGCCGGCTCCTTGCCCGCAGGCGGCTGCCGCCGATAACGCCGGTCAGGTGTACTGCCAGGAAGGGGTAGATCGACGGCTCGCGGCCCAAGGCCACCAGTAACAGAAAAGGGGCCCAGGCTGAAACACCCAGAATTAACAGAACAGTCGCCACTTTGCGGGAATCAATCTTCATAAGCGGCGCGATTCTAGCGGAAAGCGCCGCGCGGCGCTACCTGTCCCCCGCCAAGAAGTGACAAATTTCACCCCTACCGAGGTTAATGTACTAGCTCTTCCTTCCTGTTCTCCCTGCTCTCAAACAATGGTATGATTAATCTATGAAGTGGGAAAGACGCCAGATATGGATCCTGATAGCTGCCCCCGAACTGGCATTGCTGCTTATTTTGCTGGTCATTGCGCTGGATATTCCCCCGATCACCCTGGTTCACCTGCTCCCGTTCCTCATCCTCAACGTCTTTATGGCCATCTTCGGCCTCCACCTCGGCGGGGGCCAGGTCTCTCTGATCCCGATGGCCACCATTGCCGCCTACCTGGTATTGGGGGCAGTCCCGGCCGCGGCCGTCGCCTACCTGAGCGCCATGCTCCACGGCCTGATTGGCTACCATACGGCCGGCCTGCTGGGGGAACCACGCCTGCGCACCCACCGGGAAGCTTTCCTGCTGGCCCTGGCAAACGCCACCATCCAGACGCTGGCCGTTCTCATGGCCGGCTTCGTCTACCGCCTGGGCGGCGGCCGGCCACCACTGACCTCGCTGGATGGCCGCACGTGGCTCCAGGTGATCGCCGCCGGCAGCACCTTTTTGTTCGTCAATCACCTGCTCGCTGCTACCTATCTCTCGGCCGGCGGGGGCCAGCGCTGGCGCGACTACCTGGAGCAGACACCGCGGCTTTTTCTGGTTGAAGGTGCGCCTCTGATCTTGCTTGCCCCCCTGATGGCCCTGATCCTCACCGGATTAGGCTGGCAACCATTTATCCTGTTCGCCCTGCTCCTCATCGCCGTCTCGCTCATCACCTTTAACCTCGACCGCACCCGCCAGCGCCTGCAACGGCGAGTCGGCGAACTGGCCGGCCTGCAGGCAGTGGGCCGCACCCTCAGCGCCAGCCTCGACACCGAAACCGTGCTCGCCAGCGTGCGCCAGGAGGTCGCCCGGCTGATGCCCGCAGACGATTTCTACGTGGCCCTTTATGACCGGGAAAATGACCTGCTCTCCTTTCCCCTGGCCTACGAATCCGGCCGGCCGGTCAGCTGGTCCCCCCGGCGGCCCACGAATGGGCTGACGGAACAGGTATTGCACTCCGGCGAGCCCCTCTTAATTCCTCATGATCTGGAAACGTGGCTGGTCCAAAACGATATCCGCCTGATCGGCAAGAAAGCCGGCTGCTGGCTGGGCGCCCCCCTGATCGCCGGCCAGACGGTGCTGGGCGTCGTTACCCTCCAGTCCCCAGAAGACAACGCCTACGATCTTTCCCACCAGCAGGTGCTGCAAACTATTGCCGCCCAGGCCGCCGTCGCCCTGCAAAACGCCCATCTCTATACGCGCACCGACGAGGCGCTGGTGCGGACCATCCAGGAGCTGCGCCATATCTTGCGTACCATCCGCGAGGGAATTCTACTCCTGAACCCGGAAGGGGAGATCCTGGCCGGCAACCGGGCGCTGGCCAATTTCCTGGGGGTAACCGAGGCGGAATTTACCGGCCCTGTGTCTGCTGCCCCCAACGGCAACCGCCCCTCTTTCCTCGCTCTTTGTGGCTTCGAACCCAGCAGACTGGATACCATCTGCCGCAGGCTGGCACGCGAAGGCGGCGCTCACCAGCAACAAATCACCGTCCCCGGGCCCCCACCCCGGCCGGTGGCCCGCACCCTGGCCCCCGTTTACGATCCGGATGAGACGATTGTCGGCTGGTTGCTCGTCTTCCGCGATCTGACGGAAGAGCAGAAGCTATCTCGCCTGCGCGAAGAAATGACCAGCATGCTGGTCCACGATCTGCGCTCGCCCCTGAGCCTGATCCGCGGCGCCCTGCAGCAGATCGCCTTCATCCACCGCACCGGCGCTACCGCCGACCAGGGCCAACTCCTGGATATCGCCCAGGTCAACGTCGAGCGCCTCCTCGAGATGATTGACCTGTTGCTGGAGATTGGGCGCCTGGAGAACGGTCAGGGCCTGGTCGAGCGCCGGCCCGTGGACCTCCCCAACCTGCTCCAGGAAACGGCCGAACAACTCACACCGCTGGCCGCTCGCGCCAGGATTACGCTGGAGGTCGAGACGGCACCGGGCCTGCCGGCCGTTCCGGCCGATCCCGGGCACCTGGGCCGCGTCCTCTACAATCTCGTCGACAACGCGTTGAAGTTTACGCCCGATGGCGGCCACGTTCGCCTTTGGGCCCGGCTGGAGCCAGAACAAGACCAGGGTTCACCCCATCGCGCCCATCTGCTGCTCGGCGTGAGCGACGATGGGCCTGGAATTCCCCCGGCAGAACAGGCCACCCTCTTCCAGAAATTCACCCAGGTCGCCGGCCGGACCGGCCGGCGCAAAGGCACGGGGCTGGGACTTGCCTACTGCCGCCTGGCCACCGAGGCCCATGGCGGCCAGATCTGGGTCGAAAGCGAGAACGGCGGCGGGAGCTCCTTCATTCTGCGCCTGCCGCTGGCGGAAGCGGAAAAGGAAGAGGAACCGCTACCAATCGCAGCTATCTCCTGATATTAGCGCAGATGTAAACCGGCAGTTATTGCTGTGCCGCGGCCAACAGCGAAGAAAGAGACAGGTTTCCCCCACTAATGACGGCTACCACGTTCTTCCCCGGGTCAGCCAGGCGTCCAGAGAGCAAGGCGGCGACCCCTACGGCACCGGCACCTTCCGCCACCAGATGGGCCTCCTCCAATAGAAAACGCATACCGGCAGCAATTTCCGCCTCGGAGACGAGGAGTACGTCGTCCACGTACTGCTGCACCAGGCGGAACGTGTACCGGTTGTCCAACCCGATTCCTCCCAGCAGGCTGTCGGCCAGGGTCTCTTCCTCCGGCAGGGCCACCGGCTTCCCTGCCTGCAGGCTGTGGTACATCACCGGAGACCGCTCCATGCTCACGCCGATAACGCGCGTCTCGGGCGAAACGCTTTTGAGGGCCAGCGCAATGCCGCCGATTAAGCCGCCACCGGACAGGGGCACCAGCACCGTGCCCGGCTCCGGCAAATCCTCCAGCAACTCAAGGCCAACGGTCCCCTGACCGGCAATCACCAGCGGGTCGTCGAAGGGATGGACCAGGGCCAGGCCGCGGGTCTCGCGCAGGCTTTCGGCACGGGCCACGGCCTCATCCTGCCCCTCCCCCTCAATGACCAGCTCGGCGCCGAGCCGCTGCAGCGCCTCCACCTTGGCGGCAGGCACCCGCTCAGAGAGACAGACCACGGCCGGGATGCCCAGCTCCCGGGCGACGTAGGCCACTGCGCGCCCGTGATTACCCGTGGAGGCCGTAACCACACCCTGGCGCTGCGCCTCCTCCTCCAGGTTTACAATCTTGTTTGCGGCCCCCCGCACCTTGAAACTGCCCGTTTCCTGCAGCGTCTCCGCTTTAAGATAGACCGCTACGCCCACCCGTTCCTTCAAGCCGGTTGAAGGGAGCAGAGGCGTGCGCCGCAGCAGCGGGGCAATGGTCCGCCGGGCGCGGAAAATATCGCGGAAGGCAGGGGCGTCAGGCATCGATGGTCGTTCCCAGCCCCGCGGCCTGCGCCCGCTCGTAGGCCAGGCGGGCAATCGCCGTATCCTGGGCACCGGTGCCGGTCAGGTCGCAGACGGTAATCTGTTCCGGCGTGCGGCGGGCACTACCCCCGGCAGCAATCAGGTGCCCCAGTTCCAGAATCGGGCTCTCCTCGTCGATAACGCCCGCCTCCAACCCATGGTGGAGTTCCCCCAGACGGAACGCCTGCGCCCTGGTGTCACAGACCAGCAGGCCGGCCTGGGCCAGCACCTCGACCGCCAGCTCTTGCTTGGCTTCGGCATCGGCACCCATCGCCGTGATATGCAGGCCGGGATGGAGCCACGCCGCCTGCACCACCGGTCTTCGGGCAGGCGTTGTCGTCACCAGCAGATCGCTCTCGCGGACAACGGTCTCGGCATCCGGCACCGGGTGCACCACACAATCCAGGAGCGGGGCCATCTCCTGCGCGTATCGTTCGCGGTTCGCCTGGTCCCGGCTGTAGACGAGCACCTTCTGGAAAGACCGCACCAGTTGCAGTGCGCGGAGCTGGTAACGGGCCTGGGCGCCGCTGCCGATAACGCCGACGGTATCCACCTGTGCCGGTGCCAGGTGGCGCGCGGCCAGCGCCCCGGCCAGGGCCGTGCGCACGTCCGTCAGGTAGCCGTTGTCCAGCAGCACCGCCCGGGGGAAGCCGGTCTCGCTGCTAAGCAAGACCATCATCCCGCTCAGGCTGGGCAGCCCCAGCCGGGCATTTTCAAAAAAGCCCGAAGATAATTTGACGGCAAAGCTGTCCAGCCCGGCCAGGTAGGCGCTCTTGACGTCTAGCTCGCCGTTGTTTTCAGGGATCTCCACGCGCATAATCGGCGGCATTGTCGCCTGCCCCCGGGCCAGCCGGACAAAGCCATCCGCTACCGCCGCCAGTGCCGCGTCGTCCAGTTCAACTACCTGGCGCAGTTGCTGCTCCGTGAGAATGGTAACTTCCATCCTTACCTCTTTCTATCCTCAGTGCCAGGAACCCCGCGCGCGGCCCTGTCTGCGACACACGCTGCTGCGGGGTGCCTGGCACTCTACGGGCTTAATGTCGCAGTGTTGCGCCCAGGAATTGCTGCGTCCGCGGGTTCTGCGGATTGCTAAAGATCTGCTCCGGCGGCCCCTGTTCGACAATCTGGCCCTTGTCGAAAAAGACGACCCGGTCAGATACCTCGCGGGCGAATCCCATCTCATGGGTTACCAGCAGCATCGCCATCTCCCCTTCCAGGGCCAGCTCGCGGATAACGCCCAGCACTTCGCCTACCAGCTCCGGATCAAGGGCAGAAGTAACCTCGTCGAAGAGCATCACCTTGGGCTGCATCGCCAGGGCGCGGGCGATCGCCACCCGCTGTTTCTGCCCGCCGGAAAGCTGGGACGGGAATTGTTCGTATTTGTCCGCAAGCCCCACCTTATCCAGCAAGCTCTGAGCGCGGGCGACCGCCTTTTCCTTGGGTTGTCCCAACACGTGCACGGGCGCCTCATAGACGTTGCGGATGGCCGTCATGTGAGGAAAGAGGTTGAAATGCTGGAAGACCATGCCAATGTTGCCCCGCACTTTGCGCAGGTGTTTTTCATCAGCCGGTACCAGCGCCCCGTCCTTGGTTTGCTTGTGCCACAGCGGCTCGCCGTCCACCCAGATGACGCCCGCGTTCGGCTTCTCCAGCGTCATCAGCACGCGCAGAATCGTCGTCTTGCCGGAGCCACTGGGACCGATAATGCACACCTTCTCGGCCGGGGCGACGTCGAAATCTAGCTCCCGCAGGACCACGAGATCGCCAAACGCCTTGGTGACTTCTTGAAAACGGACAATAGGGGCAGTTGCCTGCTCAGGTCGCTCTTGCATAACGGGCCTCCAGTTGGCGAACGATCAGGGAAGAGGGGTAACTGATAGCAAAGTAGAGTGCCCCGACCATCGTAATCGGTACGAGATAACGGAAATTGCGGGCTCCCAATACCTGGCCGGTAAAAAGCAGCTCGGGCACCGTGATCGCCGCCAGTTGGGCTGACTCCTTGAACATGGCAATCAGGTAGTTCCCCAGGGCCGGGATCATCGGCGGGATCGCCTGCGGCAGAATGATTCCGGTCCAGGTATACCCAGTCGAGAAGTTGAGGGCGCGGGCCGCCTCCCACTGGCCCCGGCCAATGGCGTCAATGCCGGCACGGTACACCTCCGAGGCGTAAGTACCGTAATGTAGCCCCAGGGCCACTGTGCCCACGATAAAGGGAGGTAAGCGCAAACCATAACGGGGCAAAACGTAAAAGAGGAAAAACAGCTGCACAAGCAAGGGGGTGCTGCGCACAAACTCCACCAGCGCTCCCACCGGCTCAGAGAGCCAGCTATTCTCGCTGCGGCGCGCCAGCGCCATCAACAATCCCAGGACGGCTGCCAGGGCAAACCCCGCCACCGATACCTGGACGGTTACCCACAACCCCTCCAGCAGGACAGGTAGAATCTCCAGCGCATAATTAAAGTCGAAAAACTCAAGCAGTTCAGTCATCGGATCCTCCTTCGGCTAGGCTCAGGCCCAGCGCCGTTGCCGTTCAAGCCAGCGGACACCCAGGGTAAGCGGGTAGGCGATCAGGAAGTAGATGATCAGCAGCAGCGTGAACGCCTCGGTCGTGCGCCCCACACTCTGTCGCAACACGCGCGCCTGAAAAGTGATGTCGGCCAGCGTAATCAGCGAGACCAGTGCCGTGGCCTTGAGCAACTCGATCAGCAGGTTGCCGAAGGGTGGCAAGATTCGCACCAGCGCCTGCGGCAAAATAACCCGACGCATCATCAGGCTGCGCGACATATTGAGAGCAATGGCTGCTTCGACCTGGCCGCTGGGCACCGACTGGATCGCCCCGCGCACCACCTCCGCACCATAAGCACCCACGTTCAGCCCCAGGGCCAGCACCCCGGCCTGGAAGGCACTGATGCTCAGACTAAAAGGAGGTAGCGGCAGCACATAATAGATCCAGAATAACTGAACCAGGATAGAAGTGCCGCGAAAGACCTCGACGTAAACGCCACTGATGCCGCGCAGGATTCTGCTGGGAGAAGCGCGTAAGACTCCGGTGCCGACAGCCACCACAACTGCCAGCAACGCCCCCCAAAAGGTGAGCGAGATCGTCGTGCTCAGACCGCGCAGCAGCGTCGGTAGCAGGTCAAAGGGCGCCGTCTCCGGCGGTTCGGCCAGCATCTGCACCCCGAAAGCGGTGCCCACGATGAGGATGGCGATGATCAGAAACAACCAGTTTTTTAGCCGTGGCAGGCCAAGAGTTAGCATAACCTCCTCCGTCTACAGATTAAAACAGATCACTTTCGGCTCCGTCATCTCCTGCAACGCGTAGCGAATCCCCTCGCGTCCCAGGCCAGATCCCTTTACCCCACCAAAGGGCATGGCGTCAATACGATAATCGGTGCTGTCATTGACCATCACACCACCACATTCCAGCCGCGAGGCTGCTTCAAAGGCAGTGCCCAGATCCCGGGTGAAGATGCCGGCCTGTAGCCCGTAGGGCACGTCGTTGGCCCGCTCGATCGCCTCGTCCAGTTCCCGGAAGGGGTAAAGGACGGTCACCGGCCCGTAGATCTCTTCCTGGGCCAGCGGCGTTTCGTCGGGCACATTTTCCAGCAAGGTCGGGCTGTAAAAGGTGCCCTCGCGCTCGCCCCCGGCGAGCAGGGTCGCCCCATCGGCGATGGCCTGGTCAACCAGCCGCTCAACCCGGCGGGCGGCAGCTTCGTTGATTAACGGTCCCATATCCGTCTCTTCATCCAGCTTGTCTCCCACCCTGTACCGGGCCATGCGCTCAAGGAACCGTTCGCAGAAGCGATCATAAATATCTTCGTGAACGAGTAAGCGCTGCACGTGCAGGCAATTCTGTCCTGCCGCCCAGAAGGCGCCGCTGACGTTTGCCGCAACCGCTTCTTCCAGGTCGGCATCCGCCATCACGATCACGGGCGAGTTGCTGCCCAGTTCCATCCCCACTTTTTTCAGGCCTACCTGGTCCATAATCGCCAGGCCGGTGTCCAGGCCGCCGGTGAAAGAGATCATGCGCACGCGGGGGTCGGTGACGAGGTGGTTACCTACCTGGCTGCCATGGCCCGTAATCACCTGCAACAAGCCCGGCGGCAGGTCCGCGTCGTCCAGGACCCGGGCCAGCTTGAGCGCGCTCAAGGGCGTCTTCGAATCAGGCTTGACGATAATCGCATTGCCCGCCGCCAGCGCGGGACCCACTTTGTGCGCCACCAGGTTCAGGGGATCGTTAAAGGGCGTGATCGCCCCAATTACGCCAACCGGCTCGCGCTGGTAGAAACCGCGGCGGTTTTCGCTGCCCGGCATCTGGTCGAAGGAGATCGTCTCCCCGTTTAGCCGCCGGGCCTCTTCGGCGCTGATGCGTATCGTCTGGATACAGCGGGTTACCTCCTTGCGCGCCTCGCGAATCGTCTTAATCCCCTCCCGGGCAATCGTCCGCGCGAACGATTCGTGCTCCCGCTCCATCGTCGCAGCAGCCTCTTCCAGGACGGCCATGCGCCGGTGGACGGGCATCTGGCGGGCAGTAGCAGCGGCAGCCACTGCCGCCGTAATCGCTGCCTCCATATCCTCGATGGTGGCCAATGGTACCGTGTCGATCAGGCTCCCATCCTGGGGATTGCTTACCTCAATCTTCTCCGGCCGGTCGACCCATTCGCCGTTCAATAGCATTTTCATTAGGAAGCTCCTCCTTCCTGTCCGGTGCCCCCTGCCCCCCGGCTGTTACGCCGGCGATGGAGCGCCAGAATGTCGCCCAGGAGCGCGTAGCCCGTTTCCACCCGGCCGGCGCCGGGGCCGATCAGGGTCACATCTCCCAGCAAATCTGTCGTGTAGGTAATCGCGTTGGTGGCCCCACCAACCCCCGCCAGCGGGTGGGAGTGTGGCAGACGTGTAGGCCGCACACTGGCCTTTACCTCCCCTTCCCCTTTCTCGACCATGCCGATCAATTTCCAGCGCTCGCCCGCCTCCTCTGCTTCGCCGATTGCTGCCGGCGTCAGGCCCGTAATGCCTTCGCAGGCCACGTCAGCCAGGGTCAGCGACTGGCCCATGAGCAGATTGGCCAGGATCACCACTTTACCGGCCGCGTCATGCCCCTCTACATCTCCGCTGGGATCAGCTTCTGCGTATCCCTTCTCCTGCGCTTCGGCCAGAGCCTCTTCATAGCTGGCCCCCGCTTCCATCTGGGTCAGTATGTAATTGGTCGTGCCGTTGAGGATCCCCTGGATGCGGCGGATCCCGGCTCCCGCTAACAATTCCTCGCCCAGGCGTAGGGCCGGTGTCCCGCTCATCACGGTCCCCTCCACCCCGATGCTGGCCCCATTCTCGGTTGCCAGTTCCTGTAGCTCAGGAAAGGCGAGGGCGGTCGGCCCTTTGTTGGTCGTGACCACATCTCTTCCGGCAGCCAGCGCCCGGCGCACGTGGGTCAAGGCCGGTTCCCCAGTCTCCAGGTCTGTGAAGCTCATCTCAAGAATTACGTCCGCATTGCTCTCCGAGATGGTCCGGAGCGCGTCCCACCCCTTATGCGGCGCTTCTACGTTTTCCAACGATTCCTGCCCCTGCACTGCTGCCAGCAATGCCGCCGGGTCTAACCCGTCCGGGTCATAGACGCTGCCTTTCATCAGGTCGCTGACGGCCACAATCTGCAGGTCAGCGCCGGTGCCGGCCGCCAGTTGCGCCCCGTGCTCGCGCAAAATCTGGGCGAAGCCCTGGCCCACGTTGCCAAATCCAATCAAAGCCAATCGGTAAGTGTGCATCATCGTCTCTCCTCACCCGGACAGACTAGCAGCAGAGGGCCGGCCCGGCTCTCTACCGGCCGTTTCGCCGGCAGCGACCGCATCCAACGCCTCTTTCAGGTCGACGATCAGATCCTCCGTCTCCTCAATCCCCACGGAGTAACGGATCAGACTTTCCGGGATCCCCATCGCTTCCCTTTCTTCCGCACTCGACTCCACATGGCTGGTCGTTCGCGGCGGCCCCACCACCGTCTCTACAGCACCCAGGTTAGCCGCGGCATGAGCGTATTGCAGTCTGGGTAAGAGCTGGCGCACGCTCTCGAAACCCCCTACCAGCATAAAACTGAGCACACCGCCATACCCGCGCATCTGCTTCTGGGCAATGTCGTGGTGTTCGTGAGCAGGCAGCCCCGGGTAAAAGACCTTTTCCACGAAGGGATGTTCTTCCAAAAATTGCGCAATGCGCAACGCACTTTCGTTCTGCTGGCGCACCCGCAGGTGCAACGTTTTCATCCCGCGCAACAGGAGGTAAGCGGCCATCGGATGAAGCGTGGCACCGTTGATCTCCCGGTAATGGTAGATCTGCTCCACCAGCTCGGCAGCGCCGCAGACCACACCGCCTAAAGCGTCTGCATGACCACCGAGGAACTTGGTGGCGCTGTGCACCACCAGGTCAGCGCCCAACGCCAGCGGGTTAGAATTGATGGGCGTGGCAAAGGTATTATCCACTACCACCAACGCGCCCTGCTCGTGTCCGGCGCGCGCCAGGCGCTCCAGGTCTACTACCTTCAGGGTAGGATTGGTCGGGCTTTCCAGGTAAAGCAGGTTACAGCCCTGCCCAACCTCTTTCTCAATCGCCTCGTGGTCGGTGGTGTCACAGAGCACGACCTCGACCTGCATCTGCGGCAGGAACTCCAGAAATATCTTATTGGTGCCGCCATAAGTATCTTTAACCGACACCACGCGGTCGCCGGGGCGCAAAAATGTGTACAAAGTGTTGCTGATCGCCGCCATCCCGGTGGAAAAACTGGTGGTCGCTTCCGCTCCCTCCAGTTGCCGTACTTTCTCTTCAAAGGCGTCCACCGTGGGATTGGTGTTCCGGCCATAGATGTGGCCGGCTGCCCGGCCCAGGGCAACATCCTGCCAGTGGTCCACATCCTGGTAGCCAAAAGAGACACTGTGGACAACCGGCACCTGGGTGGCGCCCTGCCACCGTTCTCCTTCCTCTTCCCCCGCCCACACGGCCAGGGTGCCTCTCTGCGGCTGCCTGTCATGTTTGCTCATCTATCTCATCCTCTCATTTTCTCTACATTGGTTTACGCTACTGGGAAACAGCCATTATCTGGAGAGGAGGCGCCAGTCACCTGGCACCCCCTCTCCGGCCAGCATATTTGTTTAGGGAATATCGCTATAACTATCGGGGCAAATGTCCTCGGCCAATACATCGCGCGGAAGAGCGCCTTCGTCGAAGCCTTCAAACTGGCCAATCAGTTCCAGCAACTGGCCGGAATCCTTTAGCGCCTGAAGCTCTTCGTTGAATGCCTGGCGGAATTCCTGATCCTCATAGCGGAACGCGGCACCGCCAAAGGAAATCACCGGTTCGCCGTCAATAACCGGCGCTTCGAAGGGGTCGGCCAGCTCCAGATTCGGATCATTTGAAGTTTCCAGAACCTTGAGCAGCGTGGGCCGGGTCCCCGTCCACGCATCTATCTGGCCTGCCTGCAGACCGGCAACGCCCGCGACGTCGTCGGGGAACGTGGAGATCTGTTCTTCGGGCACACCCACTTCCAAGAGGTAATCATATTCCAGATAACCAGTGCCGGTGCCAATCGTTGCATCAGGATTCTCTGCGATGTCGGTGTAGCTGTGCAGGTTCAGTGGGTTACCGGCCTCTACAATCATGGCCTCGCTCACCCGGTATTCCGGGTCGGCAAAGAGTACCTGCTCGCAACGCTGGGGCGTGATGTACATCCCGGCCGTGATCACGTCAAAACGGCCTGCCTGGAGTCCGGGAATCAAAGAACCAAACTCAGTCAGCACCCCTTCCATCTCGGCAATCCCCAGCTCCTGGAAGACGGCGCGGGCAACTTCTACCGCTTCTCCCGAGAGGGTACCATCAGGACGGGCAAAAGCGTAGGGGTTCTCATTGGCAAAGCCCACGCGGATCACACCCTCGCGCCGGGCCCGCTCCAGCGTGCCTTCCTCTTCCTCCGCCATCTCGTCGGCCGTCTCCTCCACCGCATCGGTCACTTCTTCGGCGGTATCCTCGACCGCAGCTTGCTCAGCCTGGCAGGCACCCAGAAGGCCCAGGCTCAATAACAGGGCAATCACTAGTAAAGACACTTTAAATCGTTTCATTGTCCTCTCCTCGTCGGTTGGGCGTGCATATCTTTCCTTGAAAGCCGCCGGGGAATCCTGGCAGATTACGGCCGGCAGCAACACGTAAAAGACAGTACACGCCAGCCTAAAACATTACTGGATCTGTCTCGGTGGCATCTGGGGATGGGGCAAGAGCGATGAGCAGCAATCCACCGATACTTTACTGCTCGCAGGGGGTAGATATTGCTTCAATTTGGGTAAACGGAATCTGTACGCGCCAGGACATCACCTCCTTTAGCCAATGAGCGCGCTGCCCAGGTAATCGTTGAGCCGGCCCAGCATCAGACGCATATGTTTGTGCCTGGCCTCAGCCACCTGTTGTATATCGCCAGCGCGAAGCCCTTCAATCACTTCGTTAATCTCTTCGACAACCATCTGTACTTCTTCGTCCCAATCCAGATCGGGCAGGATTTGCAACCAGACGCGCGCCGTCTGGTGAAACAGTTGATCTGAAAACTGGCGCAATGCCCGGTTGCCAATCACAACCAGCATCACGTCGTGAAAACGGTTATATAGCCGTCCCAATTCCCTGGGATCATACTGGTCGCCCATCGCGGTCACTTCGTCCGCCAGCGCCTCCAGTTTCTCGACATGATTCGCCGGTATCCGCGACGCAGCCAGTTCACCGGTTAGCTCAATCAGCTTCAGCCGCAGAGCGTACACCTCTTTCAAGGATTTCAGATCGACGGTGGTGACGATGGTTCCGGATCCCCTGCTGATCGTGACCAACCCTTCAAACTCCAACCGTTGCAAAACGCGCCGGATCGGCGTGCGGCTGACGCCAAACTCCTCAGCCAGCGTACCCTCGCTCAAGGCGGTGCCGGGCGGATAATGGAGCAGGCAGATTCGCTCACGCAACTCCTGGTAGATTGTGTCGGTTGAGGCCATTACCGGATCAGGCAAAAAGTGATTGAAAAATGTTCACATATCGTCTACAATACTGATTGTATACAAGATGTATACATGTCACTATTAGAAATCTAACACTTATCCGTCGCTTTGTCAACTACTTAAAGGAGAATAAAATGCGCCAGAGAGACGATCTCGTCTTCACCATGGAGGAGTACCAGCGCCGTTTGTGGGAGCTTCGCCGGCGAATGGACGAGCAAGAAGTCGAGGTAATGCTGGTTACCACGCCTGAGAATGTCTGCTATCTGACCGGCTTCGAAAGTCCCGGCCACTACTATTTTCAGGCTTTGCTGATCCCGCGGGACGGGGAACCGGTAATGGTCCCCCGGCGCCTGGAAGATAGCGGCGTGCAGGCCCTTACCTGGGTCGAATTCAGCCGGCCGTACGAAGATCACGAAGATCCTATTGAACGGCTGGCCGGTACCCTGGCGGACTTCGGCTGGGAAGACCGGCGGATCGGCTATGAGCGCAACTGCTGGTTCTTCACCGCGCCCCAGCAGGAACAACTGCTGGCAACCTGCACGCAGGCAACGTTTGTCGACTGTTCGGGCATCGTCGAGGCCGGGCGGGTAATTAAATCGGACGCCGAAGTGGCCCTGATGCGCAAGGCAGCACGGAGTACTGAAGCCGGCATGCAGGCCGGCATCGAGGCGATCGCTGCCGGGGTCAGCGAAAATGAGGTGGCGGCTGCGATGCATGGCGCCATGATCCGGGCCGGCAGCGAATGGCCCGCCATCGTCCCCTTTGTTGCTTCTGGCTACCGGGGGGCGATTGGGCACGCCACCTGGGCCGGCCGCGTGATTGAGCCGGGAGACATCGTGATGTTGGAGCTGGCCGGCTGCCTGAAGCGCTACCACGCGCCCCTGATGCGCACCGGCTTTGTTGGAGAACCGTCTGCCCGCGTGCGGGAGGCGGAAAAGGTGGTCCAGGCAGCCTTTGAGAAAATGATGGACACCATCCGCCCCGGCATCACGGCTGCCGAGGCCGATTCCGCCGGGCGCGAAGTGATTGCCGCCCACCCTTTTGGCGGCGAACAGGGATCGCGCAGCGCCTACTCGGTCGGCATTGGCCTCCCGCCGGATTGGGGTGAAGGCCATATTCTGAGCATGCAACCGGGTGAAACCCGACCGCTGCAGGCAAACATGACCTTTCACCTGCTCCCCTGGATCCAGGTACCGGGCGAAGGCGGTATCAGTTTTTCCGAAACGATCCGCGTTACAGAAAGTGGCGCCGAGCGGCTGACCAACTTCGAGCGGGGCCTCTTCGTCCGCTAGTTTTCCGTAGCCGCGTTTCCCGGCCGGGCGACCGGCTCGGCGACTTGAACAGAAAGGCAGACAAAGCTGCAGAAAAGGAGATAAGATGTCCCTCCAGAACTCGCCGGTGCAAACCGGGGTCGATTTCGAGCGAAACGGCAAGCAGATCGATTATCTACGCATCCCCCACTCTCGTAACGATTCGGCGTGGGGCGGCCTGATGGTGCCCATCGTCGTCGTCAAGAATGGCACCGGTCCCACGCTTCTGCTCGTAGGCGGAAACCACGGTGGCGAGTATGAGGGCCCGGTGGCCCTGAACAAACTGGTGCAGCGCCTGCAGCCGGAAGCGGTACAGGGGCGGGTCATTATCCTGCCCGCCCTCAACCTGCCGGCCGTACTGGCCGGCCGGCGTCTCTCTCCCATCGACGGCAAAGATATGAATCGCGTCTTCCCCGGCCGGGCCAACGGCACCGCCACTGAAATCATCGCCCATTACGTGCACGAAGCGATTCTGCCCCTGAGCGACGCCGTCGTCGACCTCCACGCCGGCGGCTACTCTCTCGATCTGGCCCCTTATATCAGCATGCATTATCTCGACGATCCGCAGCAAATGGCCGCCACACGGGCCACGCTCGAAGCATTCCAGGCACCTTATGCCCTGATCATGGAGGAGTTCAGCGGCGAGGGCCTGCTTGATTATGCCGTAGAGAGCATGGGCAAGATTTTTCTTTGTGCCGAGCTGGGAGGCGCCGGTCGCCTTTCGGCGGACACCCTGCGCCATACCGAGGTCGGCGTCGATAACGTCCTCAAGCACCTGGGCATTGTCGAAGGCGAGATCGAGAGCTGTACCGACCGCGGGCTGCCGCCGATGCAACTGATGGAAGTACCCGATCCCGAGAATTACCATACCGTCCTCACGCCCGGGGTCTATGAGAGCTTTTATGAGATTGGCGACAGGGTTGCGCGCGACCAGCCCCTGGGCCAGGTACACGCGCTGCAGTATCCAGGCCGGGCGCCGCTGCCGGTAGTGGCCCAGCGGTCCGGCCTGCTTCTCGGTCGCCGCGGGCCGGGTTTCGTGGAGGTCGGCGACACGGTGGCGCTCATCGGACGGGCAAAGGAACCGGCCGGTTCCGCGGATAGCGCTCAGCTACGGTAGAAGTCATGAGCACCTTCCAGATTATTCCCGCTTTCTAGCAACCCATGCGACCAGCCCGGCCGGTTTCCGCCCCAGTAGCCAGCGCAAGACCGCCGGATTGCCCACCAGGCCGTATGCCGCGTAGTAACGGAACATAGCCAGCAAGGGCGCGATCGCTGCCTCCGGCACGCCCGCCTGCCGCGCCTCCTCCTCCCACACCGCCGGCGAAATCGCTTCCGCCTGCACCGGCCGGTCCAGCGCCGCCGCCAGTTTTTGCGCCACCTCCACCTGGGAAAGTGGTGCCGTCCCGACCAGTTCGTAGGTGGCCCCCAGATGAGCAGCGCCCAACAGCACCATCGCTGCCACTTCGGCCACGTCCTGTAAATCCACGAGGCTGATCCGCGTGGCCACCGGGTAGGGCACCCGGTAGATGCCCGCCTCCCGAATCCGTTCCCAACCGGCAGCAATGTTTTGCATGTAAGCAGTTGGCTGCAACACCGTGAAGGGCAATCCGCTTTCCAGGACCAGCTCCTCCACCCGCAGCTTGCGCCAATGGTGGGGCATCTTTTCCGTCTGGGGGTGTAACACCGAATGGTAGACGAAACGGCCCACGCCCGCCCGCCGGGCAGCCGCCAGGGCCAGCCGGCCGATGCCAATCTCGTCCGGGTGCATATTGGGGCAGATGTGGTAGATCCGCTGCACACCCACCATCGCTTCTTGCCAGTGAGCAGCGCGGGTCATATCTCCCACGTATCCCTCCACCCCGGCCGGTAACGGCTCCTCCCGCCGCAAAAATAACCGTATGCGCACCGCGCCAGGGCGCGTCGCTCGCTGCAGCGCGGCCAGCACGGAGCGTCCCGTTTTCCCCCCGGCCCCGGTGATCAGAATCATCGCCGTTAGTCGTTAGCCGGCGCGAAGACACGGGCGAAGTAACCGTCCACGACAAGCTCGCTCAGCTCCTCGACCATCTCCTCCGGCACGTGGATACCGGCCAGCCGTTTGGCCAGGCGCTGTTTGAAATCGATCTGCATCTGGCGGTAAATCTGGATCCGCTGGGCCTGGGGTGAGCCGGCGCCGTGCAACGATTCGGTCAGGTACCCAACGGCGTTGCGCCCCAAGGTCATATTTTCGATCAGGCGCAGGATACGCATCCGGTCTTCGGTGGGTACGTCGGCCCGCCCCTGCAAATACTTCTCCAGCAGCGGCCCCACTTCCGGATGGCGATAATCATCCTCCGCCGGTAGGGTCACTACCAGCCCTCCGGCCAGATCCTGGGCCAGCCGCCCCAACTCGTAGGGCATTTTAGTCACGTGGTGTTTGCACACGTTGGCCAGCATATCGTCGCAGAGGTAAGCGCCGGACCTGGTGGCGTGGCTCTGGTAGGAAGAGGCAATCCCGGTACCGTAAATCGTTTCGTTCAGGTGAGTCATCTCCACCAGCTTGTCCCGGATATGGGAGGCGCGCTCCACCCCATTGTATTCGGCGATGGTCGCCGCTGCGCCGATCAACACGTCCCCCACCCCACTCTTGCAGACGTAGCTGCGGCGGTGGTAACAGGTAAACCGTTCCACCAGCATCGAGGCGAATTCCGTTTCGCCGTTCATGAAGATCAGTTCGTTGGGGATGAAGACGTCGTCAAAGATAACCAGCGCTTCCTGCCCGCTGTACTGCTCGTTGCCCACGTCAATGTGCCCGCCCTCCATGCTGCGCCGGTCACACGACTGGCGCCCGTAGACGTAGGTGATGCCCGGCGCGTCCACGGGGATGGCGCCGACAATGGCGTAATCGGCGTCTGCGGGGGAGAGGCGCAACGTGGGCATCACGATCAGCCAGTGGGAGTTGATGCAGCCGGTCTGGTGGGCCTTGGCCCCCCGGACCGTTACACCCTCCGGCGTGCGTCCGCTGACGTGCAGGTAGAGGTCGGGATCCGCCTGCTCATGGGGCGCTTTGCTGCGGTCGCCCTTCACGTCGGTCATCGCTCCGCCGATCACCAGGTTGCGTTCCTGCATCTCGGTTAGAAAAGCCTTGAAGCGCTCATGATAGCTAGTGCCCTGCGCCTCGTCTATCTCGTAGGTCACCGAGTAAAGGGTGTTGAGGGCATCCATCCCCACGCAACGCTGGAAACAGGTACCGGTCAACTGGCCCAGGCGTCGCTGCATTTTGTTTTGCAGCACCAGATCTTGCGGGCTGGTAGCGATGTGCAGAAAGCGGTTGACGGCCTCGCCGGTAAAGGGCGACACGGCCGTGGCCAGCTCCGGCCGCTGGCGCGCCAGTTCGTACGTCTCGGCGATGGCATTGATGGACGGCCGGATCAGGGGGTGATCGACCGGCTCGGCAACTCGCTCGCCAAACAGGTACACGTTCAGGTTCCGGCCCCGCAGGCTCTCCACGTACTCACTCCCGCCGGCGATCCGTAACGCCTGCTCCCCGGTACCGTTGCCGCCATCCTCACTCATTTTGACCTCCTGCACAACGTGATTGCCAGACACTGGCTCCGCCCCCACACTGCCTACATCATAGCAAACAGGAAATCGAAGTCAACAGAGACCCGCCGAGGCGGGCAACTTCCGTTGCCCCTCCCCGTGGGTCTCTGTGTGTGTACCGGGGACCTTTATTCCGCTTACTCGCCTCCCGGCGTGACCTCCACATCGCGCTTTTCGAAACCTTCACCCGTGGTGTCCAGGTCGCCCATCTCGCTCAGGGCAGCCTCGGCAAGGTCGGTGCGCGCGGCGGCATCGTCCGGCGGGTTCTCCAGCACGCCGAAGTCCAGGGAGATGTCCACCGTCTGCTCGTACAGATCCTGGTCCAGGACGCCGATACCCTGCGGTGAAGGCCAGATCAGGGCATTTACTTCATTCAACTGCCAGCGCATGTGCCCTTCACCCAGGGTCGTCCCGTTGTCAAGCACAATTTCCACACAGGCATCGAAATTATCCCGGCACCAGATCCAGCCGCGGAAAGAGGCTTCCAGGAAGCGCTCAGCGATTTCCTCGTTCCCAGACTCGGCCAGCCACTCTTCGCGGACGAAGATGTGGTCCTGGAGCATCGCGGTGCCCACGTCGTTGTAATCGAAGACGGTAAAATCTTCCGGCTGGTACAGCTCGCCGGTCTCGGGGTTGGTCGCCTCCAGCAACTGGGCATACTCGTTGTATACCTCGGCCTGAGCCAGGTCGATCTCCCGGTTAAGCAGCAGGGACATATCGAAGGGCTGCTGGACAATGGTCACCTGATCGGGAGCGTCGGGATCTATGCCTGCCTGGCGCAAGGCAGCAAAGACTTCCCACTCGTTGCCAAAGCCCCAGGTACCCACACGCTTGCCGGCCCAATCTTCCACCGTTTCAATGCCCGAGTCGGCCCAGGCGATCTGCATCGTCCCGCTCCGCTGGAACACCTGGCCTATATTGACCAGATCGGCCCCCTGCTCGCGCGAGGCCAGCATCTTGGGCACCCAGGCAATCCCAAACTCGGCATCTCCGGCGGCCACCACCTGTTGGGGCACGATCTCCACCGCCCCTTCCCGGATGGTGATCTCCAGGCACTCATCTTCGTAGAATCCCTGATCCTGGGCTGCATAGTAACCGGCAAACTGCGATTGGGCTACCCATTGCAGCTGCAGGGTCACCGGTGTCAGGCTGTCACAGCCGTCACCCGCCTCTGTCTCGCTCACAGCGTCGCTTTCCGAGTCACTGGCTGACTCACTCTCCGCGCCACTGTCGGCTTCAGTGGCGTCAGACACTTCTTCTTCAGCCGTCGAGCCCCCACAGGCCACGAGTGCCAGCAGCAAAATCGCTGCCCCAAACATTACCAACCATCGATTCCATCTCATCAACCTTTCCTCCATAAAACTGAACAAACGACACACCCTTCACTTCCTACCACTTACTTGCGCTAACCGCCCACCAACAACGAAGAACCACCAACTATCCACCTCCTCGCATCGAGCTGTGCCAGGGAATCGTCAGCCGCTCGACGAGCAGGACGATCACATAAAAGGCAATACCCACAATGGAAGCGACGATAATGGCCGCCCAGGCGTTGGCAAAGCGGAATTGGGCCGCTTCCTGGGTGATGAAGATACCCAGGGCACTGCGATTACCGCCAAAGTATTCGCTGACCACTGCCCCAATCATGCTCAAGGTAGCAGCCACCTTGAAGGCATTGAACATATAGGGCAGGGCGTTGGGAATCCGCAGCTTCCACAGGATCTCGAACTCACTGGCCGCGTTCGCCCGCATCAGCTCCAGGGCTGCCGGGTCGACCAGGGTCAGGCCGCGCACTGTGTTGATCATCATCGGGAAAAAGACGATTACGGCCACGATCATCATCTTCGAGAGCGGGTTGTCCACGCCAAACCAGTTGTTGACGATAGGGGCGAAGGCGATAATGGGCACCGAGTTGGCGGCAATGGCAAAGGGCATCAGGCTCTCGCTAATGGTACTCCAGCGGGCCGTGGCAAAGGCGACGATGATGCCCGCGCTACAGCCGATGACGAACCCGCCCAGCGCCTCTTTGGTGGTGAACCAGCCAATGTGCAGCAACCGGTCCAGGTTCTCGTAAAAGGCGGTCAGAATGACAGAGGGCGCCGGCAGCAGGAATTGCTCGATCTGGAAGAGGACGATGATCAGCTCCCAGAGGAGCAGGACCACCACGAAGAGGAAGAGAGCGGGCAGGTAGCGCCGGATCCGTTTCACGCGCGGTACCCTTCTGCCCGGCGCAGCCAGCCCCGCACTTCCCGTTCCACCTCAAAATAGGCCGTTTCCTGGCGGGTCTTTTCACCGCGCGGGATGGGGATATCGACGTCCACGATCTGCATGATCTCCCCCGGCCGGGCGGACATGACCACGATCTTGGTCGACAGGAAAACGGCTTCGGCAATGCTGTGGGTGACAAAGAGCACGGTCGTCTCCGTCTGGCGCCAGATGTTGTGCAGCTCCATGTTCATCCGCTCCCGCGTCATTTCGTCCAGCGCCCCGAATGGCTCATCCATCAACAGCAATTCCGGCCGGATCGCCAGGGCGCGGGCAATGGAGGCCCGCTGCTGCATCCCACCTGACAGTTGCCACGGATAATGTTTTTCGAAACCGGTCAACTCCACCAGGCCCAGCAGATCCCGGGCGCGGCGGTCGCGCTCCTCGCGACTGCTACCGCGCAGTTCCAAAGGGAGCTGGATATTCTTCAAAATACTGCGCCACTCGAAGAGGACGGGCGCCTGAAAGACGATGCCGTAGTCCTGGTTCAGCCGGGCCTGCCGGGCCGGTTTCCCCTTGACCTGCACCTCACCGGTGGTAGGCTGGATCAGGTCGCCCACCAGGCGTAGAAGCGTCGATTTACCACAGCCCGACGGCCCGATAATCGAAATGAACGCGCCCGGCTCGACGACCAGGTCGATATCTTTAAGGGCGACCGTCTGGTTGGGGCTGCCGTGGTTGAAAATCTTATTGACCCCGTTTAGGGCGACGACAGGCGTTTCCACAATCATCCTCCCTGCCCGTTCGCCAGTGGCCGGCTGCGGAGAACGAGAACCTCCACCAGCGTAACCAGCAGGTAAAAGCCAATCCCCACGAAAGCACTGGCAATCACTGCCGCCCACAGGCGCGAAGGGCCGGAAATGTAGTAAGAGTTGAAGTTCAGAATCGCCCCACCCAGGCCGTCGCGTATGCCCGAGGGCAACTCGCCGATGATGGCCCCGACCACACTGGCCGTGGCCGACAATTTGAGGGCAGTAAAGATGTAGGGTAACGCGGCCGGCACGCGCAATTTCCACAGTGTGTCCCAGCGGGAAGCAGCGTAAGAGTGCATCAACTCCACCGCCATCGGGTCCGGACTGCGCAGACCGCGCAATGTGTTGATGGTCACCGGGAAAAAGGTAAGGTAAGCGGCGATGACGGCCACCGAAATCCAGCCGGCCTTGAGCCAGATGATGACCATGGGCGCGATGGCCAGAATCGGAATTGTCTGGGATGCCACCACGTAAGGCATGCATCCCTGTTCTAACAGCCCCACGTGGGCAAAGAGCACCCCCAGGAAAAAGCCCAGAAGCCCCCCCAAAAAGAAGCCGACCACCGCCTCGCGGAAGGTAAAAAGAGAGGCATCAAACAGAATCTGGCCGAGCGGGGGGCCGTTACGGCGGGCCGGGTTGCCAAAAGCGGCGGCAATATCCCAGAGATGGGGCAGGTTCAGGTCAGAAGCTACCTTGAGGCGCAGGGGCGGGTCGTGGGCAATCCCCAGCGGGTTGGTTTCCGGCCGCCACGGGTTGCCGCCGACCCACTTGAGACCTTCCCAGATAAGAGCGAGCGTAACCAGTAAGAGCACGACAAAAAGGGCCCGGCGGAGCAGGGGGCGCAAGTTTACCAGCGAAGGCCGCCATTGGCGGACCGTTTCCGCCCGGCCTTCTGCGGCTGCGGGAGGATTAACAGGGTTCATGGCTCAACCTGGCTCCCGCGGCCACAAATCCGGCCCACGTCTCCGCCCCGGAACGGTGGCCGGTGGCCCGAATCTCGCTCACGGCGCGGCCGTCGCCCAGCGCCAGCCGGTGCCAGGGCGCGGTTGCTTCTCCGGCGGCGGCTGCCTCCAGAAAGGCCGCCGACAGGGTGGTGGTTCGCGGCGTGGCGCTGCCGGCAATCAGCGCCGGCCAGGCACTGCCCGGCCGCCAGACCCAAAGCGCATAGAGGATGCCTACCAGAAGATCGTCACCGGTCGGGGTCAGTCCATGCCCCCGGCCGGCCAGCCCTACCACTGCCTGCCGGACCTCTACCTCGTTTTTGTGGCAGATACCGTCCAATAACTGTTGGAGCAGGCGCGTTATTTCGGGAGGCAACGCCAGGTCTCCGGCGGCGGGGCCGGGTAGCTCCCGGCGCAAACGCGGCCACTCCGGTCTGGGCTGCCAGGAGCGGGCCTGACTATAATCGACGGCCAGCGGGCCGGCGTAGAGTCGCCCGGCGCGGCGGTCGATGCGCACCCTGTCGCCGGCCGAAGCCGGCCACGCCGGCCGACCCCCCAGAACCAGCGTAAAAGGGCCGGCGCCAATACGCCGGGTGACGAGAGACAGGACCTGTCCCTGCTGATTCACCAGATTACAGACATCGGTAAACAGATTGAGAATCCGTGCCTCCTGGCTGTGGGCCAGCCATCGCCGTACGCGAGGGGTTGTCAGGCAACAATCATTCATGTGGCAGTACGAGTAGAACGCTTTCTCCAATTCCTTTCCCCGTTACTATAGCACACAATCGCTTCACAAACGCTTCAAATCTCCGCATTCCTGAAGCGTTTGTGAAGCGCTGGCATGATATAGTCGAGATATGAAGCCCGCACCGTTTGCCTATCTTGCTCCCGCCTCGTTAGCCGCAGCGCTGGCTGCGCTGGATCAGCACGGCTACGATGCCAAGCTGCTGGCCGGGGGGCAAAGCCTGATCCCCGTGATGAATTTCAGGCTGGCCCAGCCCGGCGTCATCGTCGATCTAAACCGGGTGCCCGGTCTTGACCAGATCGAACGCAACGAGGCCGGCGGCCTGCGCCTGGGAGCCATGGCCCGCCACAGCCACCTGGAACACAGCGAAACGATTGCCACCCTGGCCCCCCTGCTCTCCGAGGCGATTCCCTACATCGCCCACCCCCAGATCCGGAGCCGGGGCACCCTCGGCGGCAGCCTGGCCCACGCCGATCCCGCGGCCGAGTTGCCGGCGATCACCGTCGCCCTGGAGGCCCGCTTCCGTTTACAGCGGGCAAACGGCGAGCGCTGGGTCGGCGCCGAGGACTTTTACCGTTCCCTCTTCATGACCGCATTGGAACCGGAAGAGATCCTGGTAGAAGTGGCCATTCCGCCCTTGCCGGCCAACACCGGCCACGCGTTCTTGGAGATCGCCCGCCGCCATGGCGATTATGCCCAGGCCGGCGTTGCCGCGCTGCTCACCCTGGATGAAGACGGGGTTTGCCGCAAGGCCCGCCTCGTATATCTGAACCTGGGCGAAGTGCCCCGGGTAGCCTACCAGGCAGCCACCGCCCTTATCGGCAACCGGCCGTCGCCGTCGCTGCTTGACGAGGTCGCGCGCACTGCCGCGCAGGAAGAGATCGATCCCACCGATGACATCCACGCCACGGCGGCCTACAAGCGCCACCTGGCTTACGTTCTGGGCAAGCGGGCCCTGCAACAGGCAGCCACCCGCGCCACGAGGCTGGTAGAAGGATGAATAAACGTGCCGTCGAGATCACCGTCAATGGTACCGTCTACAGTGACGAAGTAGAACCCCGGCTCTTGCTAAGCGACTTTCTGCGCCACAACCTGGGGCTGACCGGCACTCACGTCGGCTGCGAACACGGGGTCTGCGGTGCCTGCACCGTGATCTTCGAGGGAGAGCCGATCCGCTCGTGCCTGATGCTGGCCGTGCAGGCCGACGGCTGCCGCCTGGAGACGGTCGAAGCGCTGGGCACGCCGGAGGAGATGCACCCCCTCCAGGAAGCGTTTCACGAAGCCCACGGGCTGCAATGCGGCTTCTGCACCCCCGGCTTCCTGATGACCCTGCTTCCCTACCTGGCCGAAAACCCCGATCCCTCGGAGGCAGAAGTCCGCGCGGCCATTTCCGGCAATCTCTGCCGCTGTACCGGCTACCAGCACATTGTGGACGCGGCCTTACTTGCTGCCGAGCGGATGAAATAAAAACGATCCAAGGAACCGCGTTCCTATGGCACCCTCTTCCTCCTGCAGAGCCGTAGGAATCCGAATCACCCTCGTGGAGAGGACGCCTGTGCAGGAACGCGGTTCCTGAACGTACGATACAGAGGAGACAACCGTGGTAGAAGTAAGCGGCGACTATGAATTCATGGCTCCCCAGGAAGTGGTCTGGGAATCGTTTTTCGATCCAGAGCTACTGGCGCGCATCATGCCCGGCTGCGAGCGCTTGGAACAAACAGGGGAGAACGAATACGAAGGGATAATGAAGATCCGCGTTGGGCCGGTGCAGGGAGATTTCCGGGGTACCGTGCAACTCAGCAAGTTGCAGCCGCCTCACAGCTACCACATGGCGGTCCACGGACGAGGCCCGGCCGGGATTGTCCGGGGCGAAGGGGACGTGCAGTTACAGAGCACAGACGGCGGAACCCGGTTGGAATACGGCGGCCAGGCCCAGATCAGCGGGCGGATTGCCACCGTCGGCCAGCGCCTGATGGAAAGCTCGGCCAACGCCATCGCCCGCCAAAGCCTGGAAAATCTGGACAAACAGATCGAGGCGCGGCTCCGGCCGCCGGCACCGGCTGGAGAAGAAGAGGAAGCAGCAGCGCCCGCAGAGACTCCGGCCCCTCCCGGCCAGACCGAATTTGCTCTGGGCGTCGCCCGCGAAGTTGTGGAGGATTTACTCCCGGCCGGCGTCCCCCGCCAGCTTTTGACCGGAGGCGCGTTCCTCATCGTGCTGGCCCTGCTCCTCGACTGGCACGCGAGCCTGGTGGCCCGCCGCCTGGCGCGCCTGTTAGAGGAGGAGTAAGCGGATGAGCAGCACCCGCCACGAGGTCCGCTCCGGCGCCTACTATGACTCGGTGATCCTGATGCAGCTACAGAAGGCGCTGGCCGGATTACCGGGCGTCGAGGATGCGGGCGTGGTAATGGCCACCCCCGCCAACAAGGAGCTGTTGGCGGCAGCCGGTTTTGACGCCGGCGCCATCGAAGCGCGGGCCGACGATTTATTACTGATGGTGCGGGCAGAGGACGAGGAGGCGGCGGCGGCAGCCCTGGCCCAGGTGGACGAGCTTCTGGCCAGACGGCGCAGCCGGGCAGCCAGCGCTGCCTTCCGCCCGCGCAGCCTGGCTTCGGCGGTGCAGCAGTTGCCGGAAAGCCGCTGGGTGCTGGTGAGCGTGCCCGGCCGTTACGCTGCCGGGGTGGCCGAAGAAGCGCTGGCGCATGGGCGCCACGTGTTTCTTTACAGTGACAATGTCTCCCTGGAGGACGAGCTACGGCTGAAGGAGAAGGCGCGAGAGCAAGGCCTGCTGGTAATGGGACCGGATTGTGGCACGGCGATTATTAACGGCGCCGGGCTGGGCTTCGCCAACCGGGTACGGCGGGGATCGATTGGGCTGATCGCCGCCTCGGGTACGGGACTGCAGGCGGTAACGGCCGGGCTCCACAACCGTGGTGCGGGCATCAGCCAGGCGATTGGGCTCGGCGGGCGCGATTTGAAGGAAGCGATCGGCGGCATCAGCGCGTTGCAGGCCCTGGACCTGCTGGCGCGGGACCCGGAAACGGAGAGCATTGTGCTGATCTCCAAGCCGCCGGCAGAAAAGGTTGCCGCGCGCCTGTTGGCGGCAGCGCGCAATAGCGGCAAACCGGTGGTCGCCAGCTTCCAGGGTTACGCGCCGCCTGCCCGCCACCTGGGCAACCTCCATTTCTCCTTTGGGCTGGCCGATACCGTCGAGCTGGCCCTCTCCCTGGCCAACGCGGCGCCGGCGGACCGGGCTGCCGGCAGCAACACCTCCGCCCCCTACCTCCGCGGTCTCTTCTCGGGGGGCACCCTGGCCTCGGAAGCGGTGCTGGCCCTGCAGCCGCTGGTTCACCCGCTCTACAGCAACGTGGGCCAGGGTTCTTCCCGCCAGCTTGCCGACCCTCTGAGCAGCGAGGCCCACACCATTCTCGATCTGGGTGCAGATACCTTTACCCAGGGACGGTTGCACCCGATGCTGGACAATGACCTGCGCCTGCGCCGCCTGCGCCAGGAAGCGGCCGACCCCGAAGTGGGCGTGATCCTGCTGGACGTCGTGCTGGGCGAAGGCGCGCACCCGGATCCGGCGGCAGAGTTGGCCCCGGCGATCGCCGAGGCGCGAGCCGGGCGCAGTGACCTGGAAATCGTCGCCATCCTCCTGGGTACCGGCGAGGATCCCCAGGGGCTCGACGGCCAACGGGAGAAATTGGCGGGAGCCGGGGCAGCCGTTTACCCGACGACCGGCGCAGCGGTGGACCACGTCCTCCGCTACCTGCCGGAGGGCAAAGACGGTGACAACGGATTCCCGCCGCTGCCCCTGGAAGACTTCCGGGGCCAACTGGCGGCAATCAACGTGGGCCTGGAGTCCTTTTTTGACAGCCTCGACACACAGGGCGCAAAAGCCGTGCACGTGGAGTGGCAACCCCCGGCCGGCGGCAACGAGAAACTGATGTCCCTCCTGGCAAAGATGAAGGGATCCCCATGACAGTCTCCAATCTCTAAGCAACCACAGGTAAAGAAAAGATGGTAAATATCGAACAAGCAAACGAAACGGCAGTCGAGCGGATGATGTCCGCCCGGCCTATCTTGAAAACCGTAGCCACCGCCCGCGAAGTTATTCCCGGCATGCGCGACAATCTGTTGCTACACGCCGGCCCGCCCATCACCTGGGAGCGCGCTTCCGGGCCGATGCAGGGGGCGATCGCCGGTGCCCTGATCTTTGAAGGGTTGGCCGACGATTGGCAAAGCGCCGAGGCCCTGGTTACCTCCGGCGAGGTCGAGCTGGAACCGTGCCACGAACACGGTGCCGTCGGGCCGATGGCCGGCGTCACCTCTGCCTCGATGCAGGTCTACGTCGTCGAGAACGTGACCCATGGCAACCGCGCTTACTCGAATTTGAACGAAGGGTACGGCAAGGTGCTGCGCTATGGCGCTTACAGCGACGAGGTGCTGGAGAAGTTGCGCTGGATGAACGACAGCCTGGGACCGGCGCTGGCTGCGGCCCTGGCGGCGCTGGAAGACGGCCTCGACATCCGCGCCCTCCTGGCCGAATCGCTGCACATGGGCGACGAAGGGCACAACCGCAACAAAGCCGGGAGCTTCATCTATACCACCCGCCTGGCACCGCCGATTGCGGAGACGATGGACGACAGGGACGAGGCGGCGCGCATTATCCAATTCCTGGGTGACAACGCGCTCAGCGTGCTTAACCCGGTAATGGCCGCCTGCAAGGCGATGTGTGATGCCGGGCACGGGGTTGAAGGCAGCACGATCATGACGGTCATGGCCCGCAACGGCACGGACCTGGGCATCCGCGTCAGCGGCCTGGGCGACCGCTGGTTCACCGGTCCGGTGGGCCAGCCGGACGGCCTCTACTTTTCCGGCTTTACCGCCGACGATGCCAGCGGCGATATCGGGGACAGCACCATCACGGAAACGGCCGGGATTGGGGCCTTTGCCATGGCGGCAGCCCCGGCCATCGTCACCTTCATCAGCGGCACGCCCCAGGATGCGCTCAACGCCACCCTGGAGATGTACGAGATTACGGCGGCCGAGCACACCCACTTCACCATTCCGCCGCTGGATTTCCGGGGCACGCCCACCGGCGTGGATATTCGCAAGGTGGTCGAACTGGGCATTACGCCGCGGATCAATACCGGCATTGCCCACCGCGAGGCCGGCGTTGGCCAGGTGGGCGCCGGGCTGGTGCGGCCGCCGATGAGCGTGTTTGAAGAGGCACTGGTGGCGTTTGCGGAACAATACGGATTCAGTGGTTAGTGGACAGTGGGTAGTGGACAGATTCTGGTCACTGTCCACTGACCACTGACCACCGGCCAGAGGATATTCTATGAAATACATCGACCTGACCATTCCCCTGGGCATTGGCACGCCGCCCTGGCCCACTTACGAGCCGTTGCAGGTGAAATATTTCAAGCGGCTGGCGCCGAACGGGGCTAACGGCCAACTGGTAACCCACAGCAATCACGTCGGGACGCACCTCGACGGGGAAATTCATTTCTATACCCCCGGCAAGGATATCGCCTCCCTTTCCCTGGATTTCCTGTGCGGCGATGCGGCGATCGTCGACCTCAGCGACTGCTGCGGCGACTATGACATCTACACGCCCGAGATGATCGAAGAGCGGGTGGAGGTCCGGCAGGGAGATATCCTGATCATTCACACCGGCTACCACCACTTCGGCTGGGACCAGCCTTACGGCAACGAAGTGCGTTACATGGTGATGCACCCCGGGCCCGACGCCCGCTTCGCGCGCTGGTGCGAGGAAAAAGAGATCCGCTGGATCGGGGTTGATTGTGGCAGCGCCGACCACCCGATGAATACGAAGATCCGCGACTGGATGCCGGCCCAGGCGGAAGCGGCCGACCGCCACTTCCGCGAGAAGTACGGCAAACGGTTGACGGAGATCTTTACTCCCGACATGTACCAGATGATGCACCTGTGGATGTTCCACCAGGGTATCATCCACGCCGAGTGTGTGGGCGGCGACATCGACCTCCTCCTTAACCGGCGGGTAGAGGTCGGCTGCTTCCCCTGGCGCTTCGTCGACGGGGAAGCGAGCATCGCCCGCATCGTGGCCATGGTCGAGGACGATGAATACGAGACGCTGATGGCCCAAAAGGCGGAAATGCCGCAGACGAAGTACGGCGATTGTTATGACCCGGAGCACGTCGAGCGGCTGGGTGGTCGCGGGCGGGTCTTCTAATAATGGATAACGGATTGGTGGAATTGAACGGATTTGTTGCCCGGGTTGCTTGCGCCCCGGACAAGATACCATCATATCCAACGATTTTGTATGTAGCGCATGCTGCCAGCTTGCGCCAGGAGAATGAGCTATGAGTGACGAGCAAACGAATGACCTGCTGAGCAAGGCGCGCTGGTATGACCTGAACCAGCCCCTGAGCATCTTCACCCCACCCTGGCCCGGCGAGATGCCCCTCCAGGTCCACTTCTTCAAGCGGCTGACCGGATCCTGGGGCGGCGGGCAGGGGGCCAACGGCCAGTTGATCGAGTGGAGCAACCAGACCGGCACGCACCTCGTCGGGCCGAGGGCTTTCCACTCCGGCGCTCGGGCCATCGCCGACATCTCCCTGACCGACCTTTGCGGGCCGGGGGTGGTGGTCGACATCTCCGACGCCGTCACCGATTATGGCTTTTACACGCCCAAGATGATTGAAGAACGGGTCACCGTCAAGGAAGGCGACATCCTCCTGATCAACACCGGCTACCACCGCTATGCCTGGGACCAGCCGGACGTGCCTAACCCGGCGGCCCAGGGCGGCATCGAAAGCAAGGAGTTCGGCTACTATCTACGCCACCCCGGCCCCTCGCCCGATTTCTTCCGCTGGGCGCTGGAGAAAAAGCTTAAGGTGGTCGGCGTCGATTGCGGGTCGGCCGAACACCCGATGAACACCAACCTGCGCACCATGCACCCGCGCGAGTTCGAGAAAGCCGAGGCGCGCTTACAGGCAGAGCATGGCAAGACGTGGGACGAGATGTTCCCGCCGGATGAGTATTACCGGCTGACCCATATCACCATGCCCAAGGCCGGCCTCCTCCTGGCCGAGTCACTGGGCGGGCAGATTGACGCACTGGCGAACCGGCGCGCCTGGATGATGATCCAGCCCGTGCCTTACATGGAAGTTGAATCCGCCTGGTGCCGGGCCGCGGCCCTGCGCCCCCCGGCGGAGATGGACGAAGACACTTTCTTCGACGCCATGGCCGGCGTGGAGATGCTGGACATGACCCTGCCCTTCAGCGTGCAGACGCCCCAGTGGGCGAACTACGAGCCGCTGACGGTGAAGTACACCAAGCGCGTGGGCGGTCAGGATTTTGGGCTGGGACGAAATAACGCCCACTGCCGGGCCAGCTTCCACCTGGCGACCCATATGGACGGGGAAAAGCACTTTCACGCGGCCGGACGGACGATTGGCGAAATGCCCTTTGCTTACTGGTTCGGGCCGGGCGTGGTGGCCGACATCTCCGACCAGGTCAGCGACACGAGCGTTTACACGCCGGCGATGATTGAAGCGGCGGCTGAGGTCCGGCCGGGAGATATCCTGATCATCAAAACCGGCTGGCACAAATATGGCTGGAACAGCCCTGACGCCGACGAATTCCGCTACATGATCCGCCATCCCGGCCCCTCACCCGATTTTGCCGAGTGGTGCCTCGAGAAAGAGATTAAGTGGCTGGGCGTGGATTGCGTGGCGATGGAGCACCCGATGAACACGATCCAGCGGCAGTGGCATCCCAAAACATTCGCGGAGGCCAACGAGAAATTGATCGAGCAATATGGGCAGGATTGGGATGAAATGTACCCCCTGGACCATTATTACCAGGATATGCACCTGAACCTCTTCCCCAAAGGGGTGGTGCACGCCGAGAACCTGGGCGGCGATCTGGCCAAGATGGAAAGCGGCCGTTACTACATCGGCTGCTTTGTGCCGAAGGGCATGGAGCTGGCTTCTTGCTGGGCGCGCTTTGTGGCGTTTCGGTAATAGTTGACAAGGAACCGCGTTCCTCCAGACAACGGTTCAGGAGCACGCTGCTTCAATAGTCGAATCATCTTTACTGGTGAAAGTCTGGTCGAAGGAACGCGGTTCCTGAACTCCAGAAAGCGGAGAAAGAGATGGAAACAAGATATTTCGGCAAACGGGTTAAACGGAACGAAGATCCGCGGCTGTTGACCGGCCGGGCGCTTTTTACGGACGACGTGCAGTTGCCAGAGATGGCCCACGTGGCCTTTCTGCGCAGCCCCCACGCCCACGCCCGGATCGAGAGCGTCGACATCAGCGGCGCCACCGAGATGGAGGGCGTCATTGCCGTGTACACGGCCGAGTCGCTGGGCGACTACTGGCAGGCGGGGCCGCTGCTGGTGTCGCCGCCGCCGATCGAAGGCATTGTCTTCAACCAGCGCACCCAGGTGCCGCTGGCCAAAGAGAAGGTGCGCTACGCCGGCGAGCCGGTGGCGATGGTGGTGGCCGAAAGCCGCTACCAGGCAGAAGATGCGGCCGATGCCATCTGGGTGGAGTACGAGCCCCTCCCGGTCGTGGTCGACCTGGAAGCAGCGGTGGGGGAAGATGCCGCCCGCGTCCACGAGGATGTAGAACTCGTACCCGGCGTGGGCGCCAACGTCAATGCCCACCTGCGCCAGGTAAAAGGGGATGGGCACCGTTTCGACGCCATTGCCCGCAAAGCAGCGCTGGTGATCAACCGCCGCTTTTACTATGACCATGGCACGGCCGCAGCGCTGGAAAACCGGGGAATTGTGGCCCGGTGGGATCACCGCGACCAGCGGTTGACGGTGTGGGACACAACGCAGGCGCCGGTCTTCATTCGCAACGGGCTGGCCGCGCTGCTGGGTCTCTCGGAAAACCAGGTGCGGGTGATTGCGCCCTTCATCGGGGGCGGTTTCGGGCCGAAGATTATGATGTTCTACCCGGAAGAGGTGTTGCTGCCCTGGGTATCGATGCAGTTGAAGCGGCCACTGAAGTGGATCGAAGATCGCAGCGAAAATTTCGTGGCAACCACCCAGGAGCGGGACCAGATCCATTGGGCCGAGATGGCCCTGGACGAGGAGGGGCGGATCCTGGCGGTGCGCGATCGCTTCCTCCACGATGCGGGGGCCTACGCGCCTTACGGGCTGACGGTGCCCCTCAATAGCCAGTGCACGCTGCTGGGTTCCTACGATATCCCGGCTTATCACAGCGAATTTACCGCGGTCTTTACCAACAAACCGATTGTGACCCCTTACCGGGGAGCCGGGCGCCAGCACGGGGTGTTTGTGATGGAACGGCTGCTGGATATCGCCGCGCGGGAGCTGGGGCTGGACCGCACCGAAATCCGGCGGCGAAACTTCATCCGGCCGGAGCAGTTCCCCTACGACAATGAAATTATCTACCAGGATTTCGCCCCGCTGAGATATGACAGCGGCAACTACGAGCCGGCGCTGGATATGGCGATGGAACTGATCGGGTACGACGAATTTTTCGAGAAAACGAAGCCGGAAGCGCGGCGCGAGGGGCGCCAACTGGGGCTGGGGTTGGTGTGCTACGTGGAGGGGACGGGAATCGGCCCCTACGAAGGGGCGCGGGTGCAGGTGCAGAACAACGGCCGGGTGAGCGTGGCCACCGGCATCGGCACCCAGGGACAGGGCCATTTCACTTCTTTCGCCCAGATCGTGGCCGATCAGCTGGGGGTGAAGGTGACCGACGTGGACATCGTCACCGGCGACACCGACCAGTTCCACTGGGGTGCGGGCACCTTTGCCAGCCGGGGGGCGGTGGTCGCCGGCAACGCGATCAACGAGGCGGCCCGAGACGTGCGCCACAAGATTCTGGATCTGGCCAGCGGCCTGCTGGACAATGTGCCGGAGGAGCACCTGGAGCTGGTGGAGGGAACGGTGCGCATCGCAGACGTGCCGGAGAGTGCCATCTCCCTGGGCGAGCTGGCGCAGCAGGCGAATCCCATGCGGGGCGCGGTGAAGCCGGGTACCGAGCCGGGGCTGGAATCGAGCAACTATTTCGGGCCGGAATACGGGGCCACCGCCAGCGGCGTCCACGCCATGATCGTGGAGGTGGATCCGGAGACGCTGGCAGTGGAGATCTTGAAGTACGTGGTCGTCCACGATTGCGGGCGGGTGATCAACCCGCTGATCCTGGACGGGCAGATCCACGGCGGCGTGGCCCAGGGGATCGGCAACGCCTTCTACGAAAAGCTAAGCTTCAGCCCGGAAGGGCAGCTTCTGAGCGGCAGTTTCATGGATTACCTGCTGCCCACGGCGATGGAAATCCCGCGGATGGAGGTGGCGCACGTGGAGACGCCTTCGCCGCTGAACCCGCTGGGTACAAAAGGGGCCGGGGAGGCGGGAGCGATTCCGGTAGGCCCGCTCTTTGCCCAGGCGGTGGAAGACGCCCTGGACGAGCAGCAGGTGGAGATCCTGGAAATCCCCTTTAACCCCAGCCGGCTGTGGCATTTAATCAACGAGGACAAGGCATGACATTTCTGGACAGGTTGGTCGACAATTGCGAGCGGTACGCGGATAAGGTTGCTCTCGAATTCCTGGAAGCGGACGGCAGCAGCGGGCGCGGGGTCACCTATGGCCAGCTAGAAGAAGCGGTACGCAAGACGATGGCTTATTTGCAGGAGAAGGGCGTGAAGAAGGGAGACCGGGTGGCGCTCCAGCTTCCCAAAGGATTGCCCTTCATCCTCCTCCACCTGGCGGTGATGCGCCTGGAAGCGATCAGCCTGCCCCTGAATCCCGGCTATCCCCCGCGTGAATTGCGCTACTTCCTGGAAGACGCAGCGGTCGAGCTGTTTTTTGCCGATGCTGCGGCGGCGGTGACGGTCGCACCTCTGCCGGACGAAATGGAGAGCCTGGAAGAAGTGGTGCCGGTCAAAAGCACGGATAGCTTTCTGGCTCAGGTGGTGACGTACGAAGCGGCCCGGCAGCCACTCCCCAGAGATCCCGATGCCACCTGCCTGATGATTTACACCAGCGGCACCACCGGCCGGCCGAAGGGGGCCCAGCTTTCCTATGGCAACCTCACGGCCAACCTGGACGCCCTGCACGAGGCGTGGGGCTGGCTGGCGGAGGACAGGATCTTGCACGTGCTGCCCATCTTCCACGTCCACGGGCTGATCGTCGCCCTCCATGGGGCGTTGAACGCCGGGGCGACCGCCCTGCTGCTGCCGGCGTTTGAGGCGGAGGTGGCGCTGGAGGCGATGGAGAAAGAGCAGTGCACGGTATTCATGGCCGTGCCGACGATTCACCGGCGGCTGGTGGAGGCAGCGAACGCGGGCGAAGTCGACCTGAGCCACATGCGCCTGCTCACTTCCGGTTCGGACCGGCTGCCGGATGACCTCTTCGCCCAGTTTCAGGAAACTTTCGGCCACACCTTGCTGGAACGATACGGCATGTCGGAAACGGGCATGTTGATCTCCAACCCGCTGAATGGGGAACGGCGGGTGGGCTCGGTGGGGCTGCCCCTGCCGGGGGTCGAGGCGCGGATTGTGGATCCAGAAACGGAAGCACCGTTGCCGGACGGCGAGGTCGGCGCCGTGCAGGTGAGGGGGGCCAACGTGTGCAAAGGGTATTGGCGCCGGCCGGAGAAGACGGCGGAAGCGTTTACGGAGGACGGCTGGCTGCGCACGGGCGACCTGGGTCTGCGCGAGCCGGACGGTTACTTTACGCTGAAGGGTCGCTCCAAGGACCTGGTGATCAGCGGGGGCTATAACGTCTACCCGCCAGAGGTGGAGCTGGTGCTGGCCGGACACCCAGGGGTGGACGCCAGTGCCGTCATCGGCTGTCCGGATCCGGAATGGGGCGAGCGGGTGACGGCGGTGATTATTCCCGAAGCAGCAGGTACCCTCAACGCCGAGGAGATTATCGCGTTCTGCCGGGAGCGGCTGGTGAATTACAAGGTGCCGCGCCGGGTGGTGTTTGTGGACAGGTTTCCGCGGAATGCGCTGGGGAAAGTGCAGAAGGCGCGATTGCGGGAGCAGGTCTGTGAAGAGTAACAAGATGGATGAATACTTTCAGGCAAACCAGGAAGATTGGGATCGCTTGACAGGTCTGCACGAGCAGGCCTCTTTCTATGACCTGGAAGGATTTAAGCAGGGCAAGGACCGGCTGCGGTCCATCGAACTGACAGAGCTTGGCGATGTCAGCGGTAAATC